>Ga0074199_1001253_pt1 | contig 24213 bp, 32 predicted proteins | sample EPASupsiteSAE347_FD_64528 | JGI IMG/M metagenome (GOLD analysis project Ga0074199, IMG submission 64528) | Bioremediated contaminated groundwater from EPA Superfund site, New Mexico - Sample SAE3-47 | ecosystem: Environmental > Aquatic > Deep subsurface > Groundwater > Contaminated ... | reverse complement strand
TCTGCCGAATCAGAGGTCATATATCCACTGTAAAGAAGAACAAGCTTTCAGTCATCGATGCTATTCAGGATGTTTTTAGTGGAAAGCCATTCATTCCATACCTGCATTAGGCTGAATAGTCACGAATTTATTAAAGAAAAATTTGGTAGTAATTCAGGTAAAGATTACTCCTATAAATCCGAAACTGAGTATGATGAAGAATTGAAAAATTTCCGGGAAATACTGCGAGAGGAGTTTAAAAAGGAAGGGTATAATCTTAATGAAGAGGATTTCGAATCATTATTGGTTTACTGCAAATCTCTATTTTCAACAAAAATCGTTATGCCTCAATTAAAAAGTAGTCAGATTGAGGATCAAAGTATAGTATCGATTACTAGTCTGCTAAGACCGGTCGTAAAGCCCCTTGATTCAGAGTCCACTACTTCAAACCCCACTGCTCCGAAACAAGACCAACAAGACCAGCCAGATTTATTTAATTTTACGGAAATCTAAAATACAGGAGAAGGTTGTATTGGCTTACTGGCTTTGCGCCAATAAGTTATGGGACGATTTTGATATGAAGGCTGAGATTCTATCCTACCTTTCAGAATGTGCCAGAACGCCTTATATCAATCTCATTCCGAATATCTAATTTGTTCCCACCTGTTCTCACTACACTTTTTGGTGAGAACAAAAGTGAGAACAAAATAAAAGAATAAAATAAATATATAATAATATACTATACCGTTATTTATTATTAATATAATCTAACTTATCATTGATTTTAGTGTTCCCACTGTTCTCACTACTTTTCTATTTTCCTCACGCGCGAGAGGAAATTTTTTTTTGAAGATATTTTTAGTTGTAATAGTTTTCTATATTTTTTGTTTGAATGGATTTTGGTGGGAACGTGAGAACAAAATTAATCGGAAGGATTCCCGTACACAAATATTCTGTTCCCACCAATGAAAAAGCCAGGTGAGAACAGGTGGGAACAGAACGTTCTGTTCTCACTACTTTTCAGACCTAAATTTTTGTCATGTCAAAAGGTATAGCCTTCAATTCATTTATATTAGGTATCGGGGTATCAGGTGACATTGCTTCAATCACTGGATTTGAAATTGGTGTTGGTGTTTCATCCTTTGGAATGAACCATCTTCTACCTAAAAATACAAGCTCGACCAGATTTACCAACTCATTCCACATTAGAGATTTATCCTTCTCACTGAGTCCTGGTCTAAATTCTTCAATCAGACAATTAATCATCCAATTAAACTGCTTCATTGTAGGCTGTTCTTTGATACCATTACTATCAAGGAAATGCGGTACTATTTTCGCAATATCCATTACAGAAACTCTTTGAAACTCACCAACATCAGGTATTCCAACACGATCTCTTTTTATGCACCATGTTGCAGGTGTGCCCCTATTGAACCTTATTTTGTATGTATGCCTTATCTTCTCTTTACCATCAACAATGTCTACATTGAACTTTTGTATCCATCCCTCATTTTTTAATGCTCTTCCAACATCCTCACTGTCAACCATGAATGTTTTATCAATAGTTCGCATGTACTCTTTTAGGTATTTAATTACAGATGTTGTTATTAAAAAGGCTAAGTCTGGGAACTTCTCATCATCTAATACTACACCAATCGGTTTAGGATACTCAACATATCCATCATGTCTTTGAGCGACGGGTACAGCACCGCCAGCCAAGAGTTCTTTTAATGTATCCAATATGAGAGTTGTGTGCTTCTCCTGTTGTATACTATCGCTTGTGCTCTCTATTGTTCTGAGGATGTGCTCTTTGAAGCCGCTCATATGCCTATCCTTATCATCGGCTGTTATGAATCCATGAGCAACCATGAATTTACAGAACATCTCGAAGTTGCAATAGCTGATCGCGTACATCTTAGCGGCTCTGAGTTCTATCTTCTTATTGAAGTGCTCATAAAATCCATTATAACATTGCTCATAGGATTCCTTATATCTTTTTTGCCAACCATCTTCTTTTATGACCCATGCAATGTATCGTGCTGTGAAGCCCGGATAGAACTGTTTCATCATCTTGCATTCAGCACCTTTCACTAAGTCCTTTTCATTTTCAGGAAGGTCATTGTATCTGGCTCGTCCTTTATCACTCTGTCCTTCTGTAACATTGTTTTCTGCTGTAAATGCAAGGTAGCCATCAATACCATCTCTTGGTCTTAGCTGTCCAGAAGAAGAAAGTGCTGGTCTATTAGTGTGTGTGGTGTAGTTATGGATCAAATCGTGGAATTGATCTTTCTTCTTTTTATCATTCAATATGTCTTTTGAGATATCATCTACAAGGACCAACACACCATTACCGAAGTATGAAGCCTCCTGAGTGATACCATATACAGTACCGCCCCATGTTATGTATCCATTATCTTCTGGAAAATATCCATAATGGGATTGCATGAGCCTGTATGCAAATGACTTACCAAAACCCGGCGTGCCTCTTGCAATGGTTGTATATCTGATCTCATCACAATTTTGCTCTTCGAGACAATTTACAAAAGGTGCACCATACGCATCTGATAATGCAATCCTCATGAAGTTGAGGTCGTGTAATGTCATTAGGTCTTTGACAATATGCTTACCACACCTATTGAATTCGTCATCAGATATCTGCTTCATGTCAACGAACCGTGCCTTACATGTAGGCGTGTAATCGACCTCAAAGACTTTGTTCTCATGTATGCCGTCTTTATCGATTATAACGGAGGGCATGATATATCTGCTACCATTCCAACCCGGTTTTACCTTCTTAATCTTTTTAATATTCGATTCGTCCTTAAGAACGGTGAAAGCTATTCTCATATCTGATATGATCTCAAATTTAGCCGCCGGACATGCTCTCTTTAAAGCCATCTCGAATAAACGGTTATCACTGGAAGTCTTGGTATCAACAATAAATTTATACCGGTGATTACCTATTACCACGTCAGTCACCGTTTCAACTTCACCAGATATGAGCGTGGTATCACTCTTATAATCAAAGTGGAAGTTAGAGATAGGTTTCACTTTCTCAACCCATTCATCATCTTCGTTCTTTTTAAACTCCACTTTGCATATCTGCCCTAAACTATCTACTTTGTATCGTGGTATATATTTTTCAGAGTTTTTACCAGAAGCCTTCTTCCTTATGTTCTCCTTCAACTTCTCATCGCTCAACCTCAGACATGAACCACACATGTCCTTGACTACGGCGGAGCACTTGCCCAGTATTGTATCGCATTTCAATGGCTTGTATCCCTTACTTCGTATCTGGTCGATCTGTTTCTGTGTTGTGTCGTGATCGTAGTCGCTCTGAGCTGTCAGGTAATCATGGATCGTGCTGTCATCTGCGCCGCTGGCTATCAATTCAACTGCGGCCGCGTGGCGGAAGTTATGTCCATCATCACCTATTCCATGCAGGGGTATTTTATTGATATATATATTTTTGAAGCACGGTCTCAGCTTTTTAAGACAGGTCTCAATCTCTGTGGAATCCTGTTGGGGTTCAGGTTCATCATCCACAACTGGTTCATCCTTAACCTCTGATACTGGTATCACTGAGTCGGGAAGGTTCAACATGAAGTTGAGTGCATCTTCTCTCGTGAACGGCAACATGGTCTCAGGATCGATAATCTCTGATCTGATCTTTGTCCTGTTATTAAACTGAAATGGAAGTTTTACCAAATTGCCGAAGTCTTTTTCTGTAATTTCTAATTGCTTAGGGAATACCTCTAATTTATCCTCGCCGACTTCTTTAAGGCATGACAATAAGAATGCACGTGCGTACTTCGCTGGCGTGGGTTGGGTGATTAATCCTATATGTGCGCCATCCTCTATTTTACCCGCCGAACCTTCGATATAAGGATGCATCCCTTTTGCCTTTAAGCAATCATATATCTTTTTTACGATTGCTGCGACGTTAGTATCACCTTTATGGTTGTCCACATCTATGAGCGGATTCCTGACAGTGCTATCTGTTGGGTTAATGACATATGGACCCACAGTTATGGCGTTGCTTATGATAGACCGCTGTAGGATATCATTATCAAGCGGTAACTCGTGCTTATGAAATTCAAATTTGCCTTTTTTATTAGGCTTAGCTGACTGCCGTGCCCACGCATCAGATCTTGAAATTAGGCGCTGATAGAGTCTGAGATACTTATCCATCCTTGCATTCTCACATGCTTGGGCTGTAGAAGGGGTAGCGGCATCAAGCAACTGTCTCTTCTTATCAAAATCTGAACTCATAGCATTGCCGCCCGTATCTTCTCTGCGGTTGCATGTGCCACTTCGTTCCTAACCCTAATCATGCCGCCGAGTTTATTTATGTAGAAAACAGGGAAGCCGATCTGGTTTAGAATACCACTGAAGTAGTTGTAAAGATCCTGTTGTTTTGCTGGTGATATTTCTTTGTGAACGTTCTTACAATTCACTCTATTAAGCTCACAGCAATCAATAAAAAACTTAATCACGGTGTATCTTGAGCTTTTTATTATCAAAATCTCAGGGCATTTTTGATAGGTGGTTTGCTTTGCCATAGATTACCATATCTCATATATTCGGTCTTTACCCCCATCAGAGCCAACACACTTCAGAAAACCTTTATATTCATGAAGGATATAGTATTAGTCAGTGAAGTTAGGCTCTGGCGGAACTGGGGTCTAACCCTTCTAATTTTTTGATTCAACCTCAAGCGCCGTTAATGTTATTACATTCTTCTCTTGCTCTGCTCTTAGTACCGATCCTGCTTCTATTCCCGCGAGCAAGCACATGCTTGCAGGAATGGATATTACGTTTGAGTTTCCTTCTCTTCTTACGAAAATTTTTTTCTGTATTTTAGACATATTTTTATTTTCATCTCCTTAGAGAATTTTACAATCTTATAATTGAATTTCTTACTATTTAAGATTACCTACTGTCTAAATATTTGCTGTCGGCAAACATAAAACTTTAAAATGTAATCGGTAGTCAGTATAAAAAATGTGCCTACGCCTCCGTTGTGTTCTTGAGACCTATTTCAATTCGCCTCTTTGTGTTCTCATATAGATCCCGCACCCACATCCACGAATCCTCGTAGATATCTGGGTTCGGTATCAGCGTTACGAGACCGCCACAGACGCCATAATCAGGATCTGGTGTGTGCCATACTTCCATTCCAACATGCTCTTCTTCGAAATTGAACGGCTCTTTACAGTGTGGGCAGACCATAGAATATTTTGGCGTGTGCATTGGATTGGTTTCACGGGAGTTCGTTACTTCTGCAACGCTACCATCAGGATTTATTTTTATATTGATCATGATGTTAAACCTGCCGTTCTCTATAGTTTCAGTCCAATCTGTTACTACCAAATTCTTTGTATCAATACTGGGCTTGTGCCACTTGTCGCCGATTCTTTGACCATATCTTGTTAGTTCGTTTGACATGGTTAGTACTCCTCCCGACTTAAAAGGTGATATTTGCTACCGCTCCTTTGAACCAGTAAAAATACTCCGTCTACTCCGCGGTAGGTCACAGTTTTGTACCTATCACGTACGAAACCCACATTTGCTGGGAGGTGTGAATTTGCTTTCATGTACTCTCTGAGGGTGTGTTTCAATTCATTTTTCTCTAAAGGTATCAACTCAGGCGCGATATCAAGAAGCTTTTCAATATCAACTTCGTTGTGCGGTATGCCTAGAGTCTCTAATGCACTTCCAACACAGAGACGCGCCCAGTCTCTATCTCTTTCGGCTTGTGTTGTCATTGTTTTACTCCTCCTCTGACGGGTCCATTTCCAAAAGCTTTTTATTACAGTCGTCACATACTCTCGACGGATCAGGGCCAGTTGTCATCTCGCCGCACATCTGGCACTGGTATTCAAAATTTTCTATTACCTCTCTCAGAATTATATCATTGCCTTTCCGAAACACGAAATATTGTTTTCCCGCCTCTACAAATCCTGTCAGTGTCATTGAAACCGACTGTCCTTTTTTACTTGCTTTTCGAATTTCCATAGTTTTTCACCCCTTATGGCAGCCCATCAGGATCTCAAGCCCAGTATAGCACTGTGCTTCTCCACATTTGCATTCCCATACATGCGTATCTGCGTCTTCATCTTCCTGTACGCCCTTATATTCCATTTCAGTTCCGCATTTCTTACAGTTTATTTTTGTCTTCATTCTTGATTCCTCTGAGATACTAAGTATCTCACAATATCTTTAATATCTTCAAGATATTTAAATCTTTCTCCGAAAATCTCCGATTATATCGTTCCAAATGCATCTAAAGCATCGGTAACAGTGTTTTTCTATAAAATAAGCGTTTTAAATGCATATTCAGCGTTGGTAGTCAAGAATGATTTTAAAACCAGCAGGCATAGAAGGTGCTATTTCCGCGAGTGGGCAAGTGCCAACTCTCAACCTTTCCACGGACCTTCCACGGGCTTTCCACTACCTACCCCACAACCCCTTACCCCACGATTTTTGAATGATATTTAAGTAAACATGACCAGAACGCATTGGTTATGGGGCATGGGGTAGTATTTTTTCGAGATTTATTTTCCGTGGAAAAGCCAGGTATTGAAGTGTTGTTCAGCCTCGATTCGCATTATCTTAATCTCGTCAGGAATAGTGTGCTCTAAGTTTAGGTCAATTCTTGGATCGCCAGTCTTTTTCAATAGCCAGTCACGGATCCAGAGTTCCTTCAGGACCCGATCGCCCATAGGCTTAAGGAAACGATAGCGATAAGATTTCTTCCCTATATCCTTGCGCCAAATATAATTTTGTCTGGACAGTTTTTTCATTTGCTGAGATGCGTTGTTCGCCGATATATCGCATGCCTTAGCAACTTCAAGTGACGTGATCCACTTAGCCAGCCGAGGGGTAAAAATCTTCAAAATTAGAAATTTTGTTTCATTATGGCGATTTGAATTTTTAACGTCTTCGCGGCTGCGCATATCGAAAAATAAGAGTTAAAAAGAGATAAAGTTATCGTTTTGGATTAACTCGTGATCCTTATCCACTCCTTTTTTATTTCTCCTGCCATCTTATCCTCGAACGCACCGTATTTTACAACATTGCCAGTTTTTTCAACATACAATACGAGTGCGCCATATGCATTTCCCGCTATTACAGTCCACGCTTTACCAGTTTCATCGAGTTCTTTTAGAAATTCATCTCTGTATTTTTTTAGATCAATGCTTTTAAAAAACTCGGTTTTCTGAAATTCTTCCATGTTTTCTGTATACCATACATCCCAATCCTTTTCAACACCTATGTCAGTCCTATATTCCTTTTTTCTTTTATTTCCTGTCATTATTATGCCTCCACCTTTGACAATGTTATGTTGTTACCGTTCTTCTCAATCTTGTAGTGTTCTCCAACCTGCGCAAAGCCAGTTAAGCTGATCACAGTACTGCCTGCGTGCTTTCGAGTTTTCCTGATTTCGGTCATTTGATTACCTCTTGTGGCATTTAATCAATTTATACCACAAGTTATAGAAATTAGATAAGTTCTATATATACTCCCGCTTTTACAGCTTCTCAGCATAGCGGTTCTATAGAATAGTGAGCAGTAAAAAAATTATGTAGCAACCATTATGAGCATACACGCCTTACGCGCCTTAGAGCCTACACACCCACGAATTAAGCTCACCCAAATGTAAAATTGATTTGAATTTTAAATCAGCCTCTCAGACGATACAGTAATCAATCTTTCATCGAGGTTTTCTCAACAAAGAGTGAACATGCTCCGTACTTATTTAATTATCCAACCTTTTTATTATTTTTCATTTACTGAAATATTACCTCCGATTCACAATTTAGTAGCAATAATTGAAACAAAATTGAAATACTTTCCACCCTCAGCTTTCATCATTCCAATATCTCTGCGAGCATAGTCGTTATCACACAAAAGCCAATCTTGCCAGGCTTCTTTTAAACAATTTAATTCTTTGCATTCTTTAATACTAACCAAATCAGAAGTTTTCCATAAATTGTACCACCAATCACATGAGTGTAAATTCATATTATCAAACCAGTATGGTAATAATTCTTCTGGAACTCCGTTTGTAAACTCCTGCTTCAAGCCGGGAACAGCAACTGCTATTTGCCCTCCTTTTTTTACAAGCGGAGCAAAATACTTTGTCAAATAATCTTCTTCGACTCCGAAATAATGATAGGCATCTACACATATAGCAATATCAAAAAACTCATGTGCAAACGGTAAATCATGTGCCTCGGCATGTATTGGTATTATTTTATCTTCCAGTCCCATTGACTTGATTCTTTCATAATTTTCGGTAGCACTAATCCAGAGGTCAGTAGCAAAAACAGTAACTCCATATTCTTTTGCTAAGAATATCGAAGTTAGTCCTCTCCCACAACCAAGATCAAGCACTCGCATGCTTTTCTCAAGCTCTAAAGACTCCGACAATTCTTCAACAATTTTTATTGCGTTTGGTCCCATCATATTTTCTTTAAGAAAAGCAGTATCATACTTACTGGATTTTATAAACGTCACCTTTGACCATCTCTCGTATACCGATTCAATAACTTTATCGAGTTTGATCATTAAAATCTTTGTGGTGGTGAGGTAAACAAGATACGTCTGGAACATGGGAGGTATCAACAGGCATCATTCACACCTGTACAGTCAGTCTACCAAGCATTATATAATTTTAAGACACACTCTTAGGAAGTCTATTACTTATTTTACTTTCTTGACTATCACCGCATCAGTCATGTAAGGTTCAATCTCAACCTTGGACCCTTCAACGAGCCCGAACATTTCAGATATGCTCTTAGGCATGGTCATGATCAATGACCTTCCAGATTTTCTTAAGGTTACAATTTTACCCATTTATTCACATACTTTTATATTGGTATAACTTTAGTATCAATATAATAGGCGTTATTTAAGCGTTTGCTTTTGAAAAGGGTATTATGTCAAAAAAACACCACTGCTCACCATAGCGATTTGGGATATACTTCAACTTTGGTATGAAATCCTGTATATCTTCCCCGCGTTATCATCGCTCACCAGAAGAGAGCCGTCATCTGCAACTATTATATCCACAGGTCTCCCCAGCACATTTGTCCCCTGAAGCCACCCGGTCGCGAAATCCTTCACCGTAAGATCGCCCATGTCAATGCTCACGATCTTGTATCCCGTAGGCTGCTTGCGGTTCCACGAACCGTGGAATGCCACGAAGAGGTCGCCCCTGTATTCCTCAGGGAAGCTCCCGCCGTAGTAGAACGCAAGCCCCAGGGGCGCGGAATGGGCCTGGAGGTCAATGAGACTTTGCGTTTCAAAAGGCTCCATGCAGGGGTTGCGAACGTAAACGTTCTTATCAAAATCCGTATCGTGGATATTCTTGCCGTAGCATATGGGCCAGCCATAGTCCCTGCCTTCCTCTACCAGGTTTATCTCGTCAGGCGGCAGGTCGTCCCCGAGCCAGTCCCTGCCGTTGTCTGTGGCATACATCTTGCCAGTCACCGGGTGGAACACGAAGCCCACGGCGTTCCTCATGCCTTTTGCAAAGACCCTGCAATCCTTCCCTTCAGGGGTACATTTTGTAATAGCCGCCCTCCGCTCATCCTGCTCAATGCAGACGTTGCAGGAAGAGCCTATACTGAGATACAGACTGTCGTTGTGGAGCTTAACCGTCCTTGTAAAGTGACCGTCAGTCGGCAGGTTATCTATAAGAACCTCCAGGGTACTGTTATCCGCTATTAAATCATTATCGTCATCCTTTACCCTTATTACCCTGTTCTCCTCCGCGATATAGAACCAGCCGTTATAAAAATCGATCCCATGGGGATTATTGAGCTTATCGAGAAAAGTTATCGCCTCATCGGCTTTTTTATCGCGGTTTCGGTCGGGGAGCGCAACGACTTTTCCCCTGTTAGGTACACTGACGAACAGAACATTATCTTTAAGCAGCATTATCCTTGGTCCGGGATTCGGACCCGGGTATGAGACTGCACTCCCGTCAAGATCGCCAGCGAAGACATCTATCCTGAACCCCTGCGGCAGATTGATTTTATCGAGGGAATCTGATTTTACAGACGGGCGCAGACCCAGAAATATGAACGCTGCGGCTACAATAGCTATTATAAATATTACAACTAATAACCATGCAGATCTCCTGTTCATAATTCCTGATCTACGGCGGCAGATAATAGGCTGCTACAGCTACCACAACACCTATAACCGCCGAGTATATAATAATTAGCCAGGCTCTTCTGCGGTCAGCAGCGCGGAATTCCTCCAGGTCGATAGTTTCGGTCTCTCCGATGTAAGGACTTAAATTGAATACGCCCCGCATGCCGAAATAGGCGCAAAAATGCATTCGTGCCTGAAGGAAGCCTATTGCTGCTACCGTTGCAGGAATGAAGATAACAAGCCGCCAGAGCCGCGGTGCGCCAAGGTATGCCAGTGAACTGTAGAGGGCAATTGTGATTATTACGCCAAGCCACCCGGTCAGTTCTCTTCTTTTGACTTCACTTCTTCCGATATTGCATACCCCGGGGATGTATTTATCCGTTATTTGCATATTTTATATTAGCCTGTCACAATCTTTTAATTCTAAATCCACCTTTATCGAATCGCCCTCTACTTTAACAGGATATGTCTTTATATCGCATGTCTTGATATGCGACATGAGCATGGCGATATTCTGCAAATAAATCCCCATGTTTTTCGGGGGTACCTCATCTCCAAAATCGCGCGGGACAGGTTCACTTAAAGCCTCTCCGCTGGTTATATCGAACTGGGAATGGTGCATCGGACAGGTCAGGATATAGCCGTTCAGGGTACCCATATCCAGCGGTGCGCTCATATGACCACACCGCCTTTCAATAGCGTAAATCCTCCCGTTATCATTACATAAAACTATCCATCTGCCGTTCACCTCGACCGCCTTCATGCCGCCCTTCGCTATTTCGCTCATTTTTGCCACTTCAACGAACATGTCAACCTCTCTTGAGACCCGCCGCGGGTATTTCACTCAGGGGTATCTGCCTCAGTCCGCTCGTATCGGTAACGTCTTTATGTACATAGAGCAGGCACCAGCAGCATTTCATATAATCGAACTGCTCCCTGTGAAAAGGTATGCAGGGGCATACGAGCTTCATTCTTCCCTCCCTGTCTTTAGGGAGACCCTGGCAAGGGCAGTAGGGAATGCCGTGTTTTCGCTCTAAAAAGACCTCCTGCTCCAGTAAGAAATCCACCAGTTCCTCATCAGGGCTGAATTTGTAACCGAGCGGATCTACTACTTTCTCGAACTGGTATCTCAATGCCTTCTTTCTCGATTCTACGTTCATTTTTGCTTGCCTTTATCCAGAAGCTCGATATATTTTTCGGGGTTATAACCTACAACTATATTGGCGTCGATCATTACTACCGGAAAAGCATGGGTGACATTAAGCCTTGATAGTTCATCAAGTATCCTGTCCTGTTCCTTTTCATCTGCAAGGTCATAGTCCACATACTCAAACGGGATGTTCTTTTCTCTGAAGAATTGTTTTGTTTTCCGGCACCATGGACACGTGCTGAGCGTATACATGAATACTTTCATTGTTTTTCTTCCTCCTCGATTTTTATGAATATTTTCCCCTCTGATAACTTCCATTCATAGACCGGTACTTTGATCTCTTTTGCATCCAGGAATTCACCCGTCCTGATATCATACCTCCAGTCATGGCAGGGGCATTTTATTGTATAACCTTCCAGCGTTCCCATTCCAAGCTGGCATGACATATGCGCACATCTGTTAGATATGGCATAGATCTCACCGGCTTTTTTGATAAGAAGAACGGGCAGCCCTTTCGGGAACACAGTGCTGGCTGTGTTCTCCAGCAGTTTATTTTCCTCGATCGCGAAAACCCATGAAGAATCGGGCATCATTTTTCTACTCCCGGTGTAATTATTGCCAGCAGCGGTATATATCTCTATTGTCTCTTCTGAATCCACACATCATAGTATCCCGCATAGCTTCACATAATTAACCGAACCGCAGTATGATAAAAGTAGCTAATCTCATACATGCCAAAAGCTTAATTATCAAAGAAAATTTAAGAGAAATAAATAAAGGCGATAAGACATGAGCGTCATCATACCCGAGGATATTCTTCAAACAACACGGATGACTGAAGAAGAGCTGAAGAAGGAAATCGCAGTTCTGCTCTTCCAGAAGGAGAAGCTGACTCTGGGGCAGGCAAGCCACCTGGCTGGGATGAGCCAGTTACAATTCCAGCACCTGCTTGCAAGCAGGCAAATTCCGGTGCATTATGATGTAGCAGAGTTCGAAGAGGATCTGAAGACCTTAAAGGAGTTAGGCAGACTGTGATTGTTGTCAGTAACACTGTATCAGTTCAGAACAGCGTTGGGCTCTGGATATTCAAACACTTCCCTGGATAGAAACGCAATCTGTAATCAACCAACCGCTGGTGGATTCGCTCCTGCTGGAGTTAGATAGGGGAGAAGCAGAAGCAATCGTTCTGGCAATGGAGATGAAAGCTGATCTTTTACTACTTGACGAACGCCGGGGGCGGAAAGTAGCTTCTCGTTTGGGTCTCGGAGTCGTCGGGCTGCTGGGCGTGCTTGTTGATGCGAAGCGCAGGGGGTTAATTAATGCGGTTAAACCTCTTCTTGATGATATAACCGTCAAAGCGGGCTTTTGGGTAAGCAGCAAACTATACGCTCGCGTCCTGCGGGAGGTAGAAGAATGAAGAGCGCATTTACGAATTCGGGTTCAAATATCCCGATGTGCATCGCAGGCTGAGGAGGTCTCGACCTCTACGAGCGGGCAGCGGAGGTTCTCGATCACATCCGCATATGGGTACGCAGCCCTGTCCTGCGCTCTGCTTCCCTATTCATTCGTGCAGGACTACACTGAGGCAGGATATAACCAGAATGTGATGACCAGAGCGCCAAGCACGGCGAAGGGTAGCCTGAAGCTCAACTGAGGGCTGTGTTGGGGTGACGCTGCCTTGGATTCGAATAGACACCGCAAAGTTCGCAAAGAACGCAAAGCGTAGCAGCAATATCTTTGCGAACTTTGCGCGCTTTGCGGTGAGATTTACCCCAGCAGGTCTGTGGACATTAACCTTAACGTCACGACACTATTGATTCATATGATATAAAAAGTGTTTATCCCAGATTGGGAGATAGTTAAAACCGATACAGGACCACCAATGTGCATGAAATCTATCATAGGTGGCGGTCTTCTCGTTGTTCTACTTTCATTGCTCAATCGGTAAACTTCTTTAATTGTATTAACCCAAAATCTAAGAGCGTGTCTGAATATTATTGACAGGATAACAGGATGAACAGGATTGATTTTCATCCTGTCAATCCAGTTAATCCTGTCTATGAACGTGTCTGAGGGGGTCGCTGAAAAATAACTTATCTAATTTGATGCTTAAGAAATAATAACAAATCTACGTTTATCTGCGTTCGTATCTGCAGTCGCCATCAAAGACGGTCGCTTCATCGATGTGGGGTTTGTTTCGCGATACCGCCGATCCCAGCCGTTTCATTGAGACCTTCATGGTGGAGTCGTGGGCGGAGCACCTGCGCCAGCATGAGCGGATTACCGCTGCGGACCGCGTGGTTGAAGAGCATGTCCGTGCCTCCCACACAGGCAGCGCTCCGCCGTTTTCCAACCGCGCTACCTCACCCATGATATAACCGGCTCCCGCTTCTCCGGTGGAGAAGGAACATCCCTCGGATATCCCAGGGCTATGGGTACCACTACCTTGTAATTTACGGGTATTTTCAGTTCTGCCATAAGCTCTTCGCTCTGCTGGATAACACCGGCGTTCCCGATCCAGCAGCTCCCTATGCCCAGGGAATGGGCTGCATGGATGATATTCCCGCCGCAGAGGGTGCAGTCGTAATCCGAAAGAGGATTGTTCTTTCTGCCGAGCACAAGCACAAGGGCTGGTGCGTTGTAGAATATATTATAGCTCCTGTCCTCCAGCCTCTCCATATAGCTTACTGCAAGTGCATCAGTCCTTCCCGCGAGTTTTTCCAATAGAACAGGCTTGGCAAAATCCGAGAGCCTTTCCAGCATCTCTTTGTTCTCGATCACTACAAAGCGCCAGGGCTGGAGATTAAACCCCGACGGCGCGTACCTGCCGGCATCGATGATCTTCCTGATTATCTCCTCAGGGACCGGTTTATTAAGAAAATCCCTGATACTGCGTCTCGTTTTTATGTTCGTTATGACCGAATTGTCCTCGTAGTCCATATTTATCCTCCCATCGGCATCATTTATTGTATCAAATCAAACAATACAACACATATATTTGATAACTCATACATTTAATAGTTTTGTGTAAGTCTTGATGAAGAGGTAGAAAATGCCATCCAGAGATGAATTCGATTTCGAAAGAACGGGAGAAGATGCAACCAGGCTCGTTCTGCTTGGCGCGGCGCATAAGGCAGGGCTCTTTGAGGCGCTTGCAGAGGAGAAGGATATACCATCACTGAAGCGCGCGCTGGATGCGGATGAGCGCGCCCTGTACATCGTACTTGAGGCGCTCTGCTCTCTGGGGTTCGCGGATAAAAGGGAAAACAGGTATATCATAGCAGATAAGGCTCGCCCACTCTTCCTAAAAGGCGGTAAGGATTATATCGGAGGATCCCTGCCCCACTTCCTGAACATCCTGGAGGCATGGCTTGCCCTTCCTGAGATAATCAAGGGAGGAAAACCTGGAAAGAGAACGCCGCTAGACGTTGCGGCCTTTATGCACGCCATGGCATCCAAGCCCGATGAATTTGTAGAGAGCGTGGTAAACGAATGCCTGAGGAGAAAGAGCGATTCAATGAGCATGCTCGATCTTGGAGGAGGACCAGGTAAATATGCAAGAGCCTTTGCCAGTAGGGGTCTTGAGGCAGTACTGTACGATCTTCCTGAGATAATAGATTACGTCGGCAAAGAATTCGGGCTGGAGAACATACAGAACCTTGCCTTGATGAGAGGAGATTTCACTAAAGACGGGTTCACCGGCGAGTTCAAAGGGGAATCGTTCGATATAGTCTTTATGGGCAACATATTCCACATCTACTCTGAGGAGGAAAACAGGAGACTTATAAAAAATGCAGCAAAGCTCACGAAAAAAGGAGGACTGGTCGCCATTGAGGACTTCGTGCGCGGAAGAAGCCCTGATGCCGAGATGTTCGCCGTGAACATGCTTGCTAACACGGACGGTGGAAATACCTGGACCGAGGCGCAATACAGGGAATGGCTAAAAGAGGCGGGTTTTAGCAGTATAGAGGTAATCGACATCGACGGGAAAGAAAAACAGCTTATAACGGCTTTGCGCAGGGGAAAATGAGAATAGCTGTCAAGCTTGCCTATCTTGGCACCGGCTACTACGGCTACCAGATCCAGCCGGGCGTGCCCACAGTTGAAGGGAAGCTCCTGAAAGCATTAAAAGAACTCGGTGCTGTTAAAAACCCGTCAAAAGCGCGGTATTCAGCAGCAGGAAGAACCGACAGGGGGGTTCACGCGCTCTGCCAGGTTATCACATTCGATACGGAAAATACGGACGCATCCATGCCCCGGGCGATCAACAGCCAGCTTGAGAGGATATGGGCATATGCATGGGCGCAGGTGGGGACGGATTTTAACGCAAGACGGTCAGCGCTTGAGAGGGAGTACAGGTACATGCTCTGGGGCAGGGGGCTTGATATTTCCAGGATAAAAGAGGCTCTGCCTGTGCTCCCGGGTACGCACGATTTTAAGAACTTTGCGAACGTGGAAAAAGGCAAGACAACCCGGTGCGATGTAAAAAGAGTATCAATTCAGCAGGAAGGCGACTGGATCTTTTTTGATATCGCGGCGAACAGGTTCCTGTGGCACATGGTCAGGAAGATCGCGACTGCCCTTAAGCTCATAGGAAAGGGTGAGAGGGATAAAGTATGGCTTGGCAAAATGCTGGATGGCACTTTAAGCGAGAGCCTCCCTCCCCTGGATTCGCACGGGTTAATACTGAAAGATGTAAAGTATCCGGATGTAAGCTGGAACATAGACGCATATGCCAGGAACAGGGCGCTTGAGGAGATACACGAGCTTTTCATGAGCCACGAGATAGCAGCAAAGATGCTGGAAGAGATCGAAAGAGGGATACAGTAGCTTTAGCTATGATTTCGACCACTCAGAGATTCAGCGAGAAAATATTCATATCCAAGGAATCTTTATCTGTCTTATCATCATTAGTAGGGGTGGTATGGAAGAACCCCCTCAAAATGAAAAACTCTTCACCAAAAACTTCATACTTACAAGCCTCTCAACCGTTGCCATATTCTTAAGTTTTTATTTCCTGCTCGTTACGCTGCCGAAATACATAGTGGATGAACTTCGCGGCTCCGAGTCGCAGATCGGTCTTATAATCGGCGTATTTACCATAACTGCAGTATTCCTGCGCCCTTTTATCGGCATAGGCGTCGACGTTGTCGGAAGAAAGCGCATACTTGTAGCAGGCTTGCTGATGTTCCTTATCGCCATGCTGCTTTACGACTATACCACGAGCGTTACATCACTTCTTCTTCTGCGGGTGTTCCACGGCATAGGCTGGGGTGCAGCCACCACTGCTGCGACCACGCTTATAGCTGATATCGCACCGCCAAGAAGGCGGGGTGAGGCGATGGGGTTTTTCGGCATGTCGGCGAACATCGCCATGGCAATAGGTCCTGCCCTTAGCATAATGCTGCTTGATGTAGCCGGATACACGGTGCTGTTCATGACAGGCGCTGCCATCGCCCTCGTATCCCTGCTGCTGGCGCTTCCCATTACAGAGACTGCCGTAGTTCATCCGAAAGCCTCCCTCTTCAGCAGGGAAGCGCTTTTCCCTTCGTCCATAATGTTCGCGGTCTCCCTCACGTACGGCTCAATCGTTTCCTTCCTTCCACTGTTCGCCACCAAGCAGGGCATAGCCAATCCGGGGGTATTTTTCACCGTATTTGCAATAACGATTCTTCTCATCAGGGCGTTAGCTGGCAAACTCTCTGATATAAGGGGTAGGAGATTCGTAATAGTGCCTGGCATGATCCTGACAGCTCTCGGTCTATGGGTGCTGTCAGCAGCTAATTCACTCCCTGTTTTCCTTGCCTCAGCCCTGCTATACGGCATGGGATTCGGTCTCGTTCATCCCACGATGATGGCTCTCCTCGTGGATATGGTGAGTGAGCGGGGGCGCGGCGCTGCTATGGGCACTTTCACAGCATCCTTTGATCTCGGCATAGGTGCAGGCTCCATCCTCATGGGCGTGGTGCTGGAGCTCGCGGATAAAAGCTCACTTCTCAGGGAGCAGTTCGGGCAGTTCGCAGGGTTCACTGCCATATATCTCCTCGGAGGGCTGGTAGTCATTGCGGCTATGATAGTGTTTGTATTCACTTATGAGAAAAATACAGGGAAGATATAATGGATCTTTTCACTCATGCCCTGCTGCCCTATTTGCTGGGAAGATTGCTCAAAAGAGATAAAAAAGAGGTTTCCGCCTTTGTTCTCGGCGGGATAGCGCCTGATTTCGATGTACTTATCCTGTGGATCCAGTACCTGTACCCTACGTTCTTCCTCATCACCCACCGCGGCATAACTCACTCTCTTTTTTTCGGGTTCTTCACCGGCATGGCGGTGCTCTACCTGGCTTCGCGCAGCCGGGTAAAGGATAAGGTCCGCCGGTTCATTGATTTTGAGCCGTCAGTCTCGCGCCGCACGGTTTTTATAGCCTATGCTGGTGTTATACTCCACCTTTTACTGGATTATGTGACAACGAGAGGCATACCGCTCCTGTATCCTTTCAGTACGGAAAGATACTCTGCTGAGGTATTCTTTTATACTGATATCTATCTCACGATATTAAGCCTGGCGATCATAATAATCCTGTACAAAATACCTTTGCAGAGGAATAACACAGTGAAATTTTTAGCGATATTCCTTGCGGTATTTGCAGTGCTCGGTGCTGTCAGGATTATTGAGAAGAACAATGCAGAGGCATTTTTCCAGGATGCCGGCATAAAAAAAGCCTATCCGACCGCAGATCTTTTTGACTGGTACGTGATCGGGGAAGACGGGGAAAGGATAAGCATATACGGATACGACTGGTCATCGGGGACATCAACGCTTAACAAAACAGTTCCACGGATGAATATAATGTCGCAGGGGGAAGACCTGTATGCCGCGCTTGGTGCTGCTGATGAACTCCCGCAGGTAAAGATGTTCAAATGGAGAGCTTACGCCGTAGCCCTCAACGCCTCCTACGGCAGCGGGGCATGGTCGCTGGAATACTATGACCCGCTCCAGAAGGAATTGATCCGGGGAGTGCTCAGGAGGGCGGCACCGGGCTGGGGGTCGGTAGAGGTCAGGGTGGAGGGAGGAAGAGCGGTGGTGGTGTAGGATGGGGAAGAGGGCACGGGCGTAAAATGGTGCTATCATCAGACGTAGAATGAGTAAGCTTTAAAGAGGAGAAAAATTAAAAACCTATTCTCATGGAGGCTCTTCATAGTTTTGGCTACGTATGTATAGGAGTTTCCGCAAGATTGGTTACACTACTATGATTTTTGATGCTCGCCAGATCTGCTTTAACCATTATTTTTACCAGTTCTTCAAAAGTGACTGCAGGCTCCCATTTGAGCACTCTCTTTGCCTTTGATGCATCACCAATAAGATGCTCAACCTCGGCCGGTCTGAAAAACTTTGTATCTACAACCACATAATCTTCCCAGTTCAGACCTGCTTCCTTGAAGGCAAGCTCTACAAATTCTTGGACAGAGTGGACTTCTCCAGTGGCTATTACATAGTCATCTGGCTTTTCTTGCTGAAGCATAAGCCACATAGCTTTAACATAATCCGGCGCATAGCCCCAGTCGCGCTTTGCTTCCAGGTTCCCAAGGCATAGTTTTGTTGAAAGACCATGATATATACGCGCTACAGCGTGTGTGATTTTTCTTGTGACAAATTCGATTCCACGACGGGGAGATTCATGGTTGAATAAAATCCCGTTTGAAACATGCATACCATAACTCTCTCTATAGTTTACAGATATCCAGTAAGCATACACTTTAGCGCAGCCATATGGGCTCCTTGGATAGAACTTCGTCTTTTCGTTCTGTGGTGCTTCCTCTACTTTTCCGAACATTTCACTTGACGATGCCTGATAGAATTTTGCATCCTTGCAGAAATGCCTCATTGCATTCAGCAATCTGGTAACACTAAGACCGGTTACATCACCTGTAAGGACTGGCTGGTTCCATGATGTTCCCACAAAGGATTGGGCTGCCAGATTGTATATCTCATCCGGGTTCACGCTTTTCATAGCATTATCAAGGGAGGATTGATCTGTGATATCCCCCTCGATCAGGTTGATTTTATCCAATAAATGCTCTATTCTTGAGACATTTGGAGTACTCAACCGTCTGATAAGACCATATACGTCATAGCCTTTCTCCAGTAATAGCTCGGCGAGATACGAGCCATCCTGACCTGTAACTCCTGTAATAAGCGCTGTTTTGGTCATTTTCTCAAACCAGTCTAACTTGTTCTGATAATGAGAACTATATTGATAAGACTTTCCTTGATTCTCCTGGTGCAGTGCTGTTGACTTAACGGTTTATCAGGCGGATCCGGAATATTCTTGGTTCATTAACACGTGCAAGGCGGATTTTATCCTAATGTGGCGATTGCCTTCATCTCTATAAGGGAATTGTCCAGCACTTAGACTGAACTGTGCTGTTGGTAATATTCGCAGCCTTATAGGCGATATCGTTTAAGACAAGTATGCCTTGAAAGTCAGATAATTTGGCATCCGTGATGGACGTTGCCCTGATATCCCCTTTGCCATCAAGGCTGGGCTCCAGAGTGAGCGTCAGTTTACCCGTTGCTGTGGCTACCGATGTCTGGGCAGTCCCCAATCCTACCACTAATATAAGCCATAACACCAGTCAGACTACTATGGATTTATTCATCACACTTCTTTTGAGTTTTTCATATGGGAGTGTAACAAATCTTGCTGAAATTTCCTGTGTTCATAATACTTCCATCCCTATTTTTTATCTCAAAATTAAAAACGCCTGATTCTTTTTCGATTTCGATTACTTTTTCTCCCTCGATTGTCTTCAACACCTTCGTAACTTTCAAAGCAACTTCATAATCCCCTGCTGCCAATCTCCCGATTGGTATTATCGCTACAGGATGCGTGATTTCCGCCGTCACTGGTATTTCTTTTCCCGAATCTATGTAAGTGGCATAGACGGTAAATGTATTACATTGCCTTTCTACCTTGTTGATACTTATATTATATCCGGCTGAATTGAATACACCTCTAAAAACTACTAAGTTCAGATTATCAACAGTAGAAAAAGTACATTCAGTAGTTAGCTAATTTTTACTCCACTTCTGTCAAAAACACGGCTACCGATAGCTATATATAGGTGCAGGCTGCCCCCATATGAATCCTAAATCAAATGGGTTAGCCTGCAGATCAAGAATTGAATTAAGATCAAAAGAATGTATCGATAATATCCTTCAACCTCTGGTCGATAACATTCAAATACCTATCAATGGTTCACTCACCAGTAAAGATATTTTTCAGACCGCAATCAGTATGGCAGTTAATAAAAATTCAATTCATTCTGTCCAGAAAAGATATGAAAAGGTTCCATGTGAAACATCCCTCAGACATCACCTGAAGAAGCTTGATCTGGAAAAACTAATGGAAGTGAACAATAAAATCCTTATCCAGAAGCCTATTGAAACTTTGAAACCGAATAAGAAATATGAATTCGCCATTGATTTTACTAATGACCCATACTATGGAGAAATCGATACATCAAATGAAAAATATGTGATTCGAGGACAGGCAAAGAAATCTTCAAACTCATTTTATTCATATGTTTCTCTTTATATAATCAACAACAACGAACGGTTTACCGTCTCTGTTCTTCCAGTTGAGAAAGGTAAGTCAAAAGTGTATTATCTCTCTTATTTCATTGATTTGATCAAAAGTCTGAATTTTGGAATCAGAATTCTCTGCCTGGATAGGGAATTTTATTCTATCGATGTGTTTGAATTTTTAAAGAGTCTCAATATTCCGCATATAACTCCCGTGGTTAAGAAAGGAGATAGAATAAAAAAGATACTAACTGGTAATAGGAATCGATTCGATACATATCTTATGAAAAATTCGGAAAAAGAGATTCTTCTTGATATTGCGATTGATGTAAAATATTTGAAAGGAAAAAGAGGCAAGAAAGGACGTGAGAACCTTGGATTTGTATTTTATGGAATTAATTGGAATCCAAGAAAAGTGAGCACGGTTTATAGGAGAAGGTTCGCTATTGAATCTTCATACAGGATCAGAAATCAAGTGAAACCTAATACTTCAACGAAAAATGTAATAATCAGATATTTCTATGCTTTGATTTCTTTTCTGCTGAAAAATATATGGCTATGCTTACAGAAAAAGCGTTTTACAATTGTTCAGAGGGGACCTCCAATTATTAAGGAAGATCTGTTTAGATTTGATGTTTTTTTGTTACTTATTGAAGAATGGGTCAGAAGGAAGTTAAAAATGAGAATTACTGTGGAGTGTTTGAGATGAGAGATTTGGCAAGATTTTTTAGCGAAGTACTGACATTGTTGAGTTGCTTTTTTAATAACTATATTCTTCAGGCTTTCCGTAACCTCAGGAATGCTTGCCATTGATAACTGTGAACATACCTTCAGATTTACCATAGAATCCATCGAGCGGACTAATATCTACCACAGGATTGATTTCTAATATCACTTTCTTATCTTCGGGGGGGGTTAACCTTAAAATTAAAAACACTTATCTCTCTTTCACTTTCGACCACTTTTCTTTCGATTTCGATTACTTTTCCTTTTTCGATATATTCATCCCACACCTTTGTCACTCTCAACCTGGCTTCATAATTCCCTGCTGCCAGTTTCCCGATTGGTATTATCTCAGTAGGAAGTGTTTCCACTTGCGCTTCACCTCTCCAGTCGATATACGTTGCATAAACAGTGAATACATTCCCTTGTTTCTCTACCTTGTCGATGGTTATACTAGCTTCTGCTCTAGGAAAAACCCCTCTGAATACTACGAGATTCAGGTCGTCATTAGCAGAAAAAATAGATTGTTGTGATGCTTCTTTATTAATGATACCTCTCAAACTCCCTCTAACCTCAGGGATACTACCTTTGATTACAGTGAACATGCCCTCAGGTTTTTTATAGGACCCTGCTGGTGTAGCATTATAGGACCCTGCTGGTGTAACCAAGTCTATTTCGGGATTGACCTCCGGTACCTCTGGTTGCTGTGATATACATCCTGATAGTATCGCTAACGCTATGGTTGAGACTACCACTAATCTTAGCTTAAAATTTTTGCTACATTCATTTTTGCATCTATTCGGGTGCTTTTTTAACATCTAAATCACACTAATAGGCATTATACGAGGTAATATTTAATATTTACATCTAAACCATCGAACCAAGGTTGAATAATTTGATGTTTTGTTATGATTGATATTATCAACGCGTTGCAATTTTACAATCACGTTGAAATTTTATAACGCCATTATAAGGCCATATATTTAAAAAAGCATAAATAATATATACCACCTCTGCCATCAAAAATTAGGTCTGTAAAGTCCGAAGGTAAAGGTGGTATAAAATTACAAACCATAGATACTCAGATTTTTTGCAGCCATAAAAATCTGGAGTTCAGCGCATTTGAGTAAGGATGGGGCTGAACTCCAGGTCGCCCGAAGGCATAATCATGTAGGCTCTAAAAATACATAATGTCTTGCCTGGTTTTGTCTCTGGAGCAAATAGATAAAAGAAAAATAAGGGAGGAAATAGAATGAAAATGAGTGAAAGAATCAGGCTTGGCGCTTTGCTGGTGGCGGTGCTGGTAGTAGGCATGACGTTTGTAGCTACATCAAGCGCGCCTGCAGTGGATTCAAATATTAGTGATTTAAGCATTAATAACCTAAGGGTTTACAGAAAAATAACATAGCTAAATCGGCTTTCTCCGAGACTTTAAGAAATCTGCGTTCATCTGCGTTTATCTGCGGTTTGTTCTCCTGAAATTTGCTACTTTATTTTCCTCCAAAGACTAAGTATAAATGATTCGAGTATAAACGATTCAAGTATGAATAACTCAAGTATAAATGATAGTTCGAACCCTCAGGAAGTTAAACTGCCGGAAGATCAAAGAGCTACTGTAGCGACAAACGTCAAGTATGAGCCTGAAATTGGAGAATCTCCGATGCCTCAATTCAGAGAAGATGCTATAGTTTACTTCAAGGAAATGCCTGATATAGGAGCTTTTGCATCAAAGTATCGGGGAAAGGTGATTTTCGTTAAACCGGATATAAAGATGGCAGCTTTTGAGACAAATCCCAACAGAAAAAATGGAGAAGTAAATCGGGAAACGCTGGATTTCATTAATGAAGTCGCAAAGGATCCTCGTATTGAAAAGGTTTATAGAGATGAGTTTATGTTCATCGATACAAAGAGGGTGCATAAGTTAGAACCAGAAATAAAATATCCGGAATATTTAGATAAAAAGGGAGTAGAGTACGTCTCAAATGAGGTAGTTGTTGGATTCTGGAGAATGCCCCCTTCGCTCAACGAGTTTGCATCCAAGTATAGTGCCAACCTCACGGACGTAGAAGATGTCCTGCTGTTTGCAGTTTTTGAAACAGATAATGCTGCAGGTTTTCTCAAAAGAATTTCAACTGAACCTTACGTTAGATATGCCTTTCCAGATATTATAGGTCATACTCTCTCCACACCAAATGACCCGGCATGGAATCTGCAATGGGGGCCAACGGATATATACGCTCCTGAAGCATGGGACTACCAGAAAGGCAGTCCAACTGTTGCAATTGCAATACTTGATTCGGGTGTTGATTATAATCATGAAGACCTAGCTGGACATGTTTATCAAGGATACGATTTCGCCAATAACGATTCTGATCCTATGGACGACAGCAGCGGATCTCATGGAACGCACGTTGCCGGGATAGCAGGTGCAATCATGAATAACAGCAAAGGTATTGCTGGCATTGCACAATCAAATATATTTGCAGTAAACAAGTTGTTCCTATAATAGTCCCATCATCGGAACTTTAAATTATATTATTGATTTTATGCAGGTCTTATCAGCCTCACATCCGACAAATTGATCGGACTCCCATGACCATTCCATCCAT
>Ga0074199_1001250_pt1 | contig 24295 bp, 18 predicted proteins | sample EPASupsiteSAE347_FD_64528 | JGI IMG/M metagenome (GOLD analysis project Ga0074199, IMG submission 64528) | Bioremediated contaminated groundwater from EPA Superfund site, New Mexico - Sample SAE3-47 | ecosystem: Environmental > Aquatic > Deep subsurface > Groundwater > Contaminated ... | reverse complement strand
GGCCACGGCCTCCTCCAGGCCGATCCTTTTGCCGACCCATTCGGCGCCGCCTTGAAGCGTTGCGTTGAAAAAGGCGGCGCCCCCGGCGCCGGCGCCGCCGGCAGCCCCGGCGCCGGCGCCGCCGGCAGCCCCGGCGCCGGCTACGTTCCGGATGTCAAGATTCAAATCCCGCTCGACAATATCCGCCCAATGGGCAAGATTGCGCTCAAGGATTTCAACCTGTTCCGGAGTGGCGCCCTTTTGCGGTCCGAACAGGCGCGCAGCGCCATTCGGACCAAGCAGCGGACTGCGCACATCGGTTATGCAGATTATTTTCGCCTCACGCAGGCGCGCATCGCAATCCGAGGCAATTATTTCATTTAACCGGCCGAGCCCTCCGCCGCCCGGCGTTATTTGCCTTACATTTTCATCCGGCATTTTGAATCCGAGCGCATCCGCCATGCCGCAAGCTGCGTCAACCGTTGCGCTGCCGCCCAATCCAATGACAATCGTCCGGCAGCCGGAGTCCAAGGCGGCCTTGATCAATTGACCGGTGCCGAACGTTGAAGCCAGCATGGGATCGTATTCGGCCGGACCATTGAGAAGCGCCAGCCCGGAGACGCGTGCCATCTCGATTATGGCCTCTTCGCCGGCCTTGAGCCAGGAGGCCTTGATCGGCCGCATGAGAGGATCGAACGCGGCGGTCTTCACATATTCGGCCGGCAGACAGCGCGCGCACGCATCCAGCAAACCGTCGCCGCCGTCCGAGAGCGGCAGTATTTTTATTTCCGCATCCGGCAAAGCCAGGCGCACGCCGGCGGCGATCGCCTCTCCGACCCGTCCGGCGCTCAAACACTGTTTAAAACTGTTCGGTGCAATCAGAATATTCATTGTTTTATAAACTCATCACCGCGTGCGCAGCATCAGAAAAATACCTAGCAGGGCAAAGACCAGATTCGGCAGCCAGGCGCTGACCGCCGGAGTGAGGAACTGGTTCTTGCCCAGCCATTGGCCGAAAGTCATCACGAAATAAAAGCCGAAAAAGGTGAGCAGGGCGAACATCACGCCCATGAGCGCGCCTTTCCTGGCAGTGCGCACCCCGAAGGGAATGCCGAAAAGGATCACCACAAAACAGGTCCAGGGCATGGCCAGGCGCGCGTGCATATCCACCAGGATGCGGGCGCGCGTTTTCTCGGAAAGATTTCTGTGCCCCTCCAGGAAACGCCAGAGGTCGCGCGCGGAAAGAAATTCCACGCTCTTGACTTCCTGCGTAAAATCCTCGGGTTTTTCCTCCCATTCGGCCATCTGGCGCAGCGGCTCATATGCCGGCGGGCCGGCCGGGTTGTTGTAAAAATCGTATTTCTGGACGGTCACGTTGAACAGCCACCAGCGTCCGTCGAAAAATTTGGCCTCTTCGGCGCGGAGGGTTTCGAGGTCCGACCCGTCCGGCCGCTGCTGCACGACCTTCACCCCCTGCATGTCATGCGTGGAAAGGTCGAAGCGGCGGACCACCCAGATGCGCTTTTGCTCCTCGTTTTTGAAGGGCAGGTCGAGCGCGTAGCGCGTGGAAGATTCGCTGCTCTTTTTCTGGCGGTTGACAAACTGCCAGGCCCAATATCCCGAGGCGGGCGCCACGGTCTCCTGCAAAACGCTCACTATCGCGCCGGCCGCGAGGCCGGCCAGCAGAATGGGGACCGCCATGCGGAAAAGGCTGATGCCGCAGGCGCGCATGGCCGTCAACTCGTTGTGCTTGCTCAACTGCCAAAGGCTGTAAAGCAGACCGAGCAGGAGCGAAATCGGCGCGATATAGATGAGGAGCGAGGGCAGGACAAACAAATAATAGCGCACCACCTCCAGGAACGGGGTCCTGGCGTCGATAAAGTCGGAGAGATGGTCGAAAAGGTCGATAATCACAAAAAGCAGGGAGAAGGTGAGCAGACAATAAACAAGCGGCGCCAGAAATTGCCGGAAAACGTATCTGTCGATCAGTTTCATCGTTTGCCAAAAGAATAACGTTTTTTTTCTTTCCCTCAAGACATAGTTTGTGATAGTTTTTGTTTTCGTCCCATGTCAAAAGGCAAAAAAACAATCTGCCGGTTGTCCCTTGCGTTTCTACTCGCCGTCCAGACCTCATGCCTTGAGAGTTTGGCGCAGGTGCGGGTGACAAAATCGCTGAACGAAGTCTCCTTTCTGGATCTTTCCGGCTTCAGAAACGGCCAGGACAACGCATCCCTGAGTTTCCGGCGCGCATTGGAAACGGATTTGAGCCGGTCGGGCTGGTTCAATTTGTCCGGCGGCAGCCGGGCTGAATTCTCGGCGATCGGCGGCGTCAACCTGGAGGGCGGCCGCCTCGTCATCCGCTGCGAAGCCTACAACGTCATGACGCGGGAAAAACTGCTTTCAAAAACCTATCAGGGCGAAGAGAGGGAGGCCCGCTCCCTGGCGCACCGCCTCGCCGATGATCTTGTTTATGCCCTGACCGGCCAGCCCGGCATGGCTTCGGCCAAAGTGCTGGCAATCAGCAACCGCACCGGCAAAAAGGAGCTATACGTTTGCGACGCCGACGGCGGCAGCCTACGGCAGTTGACGCGCGACAACGCCATCAGCCTCGTCCCCCATTGGAGCCCGGATGGAAAACGCCTCGTTTACACCTCTTATTACCGCTCGCAGTTCCCCGACGTTTTTATAATAGAGCTGGCCAGCGGCGAGCGCAGGTGCGTCGCCGATTTTCCGGGATTAAACTCCAGCGCGGCATTTTCGCCCGACGGCCGCGATCTGGCGCTCATCCTTTCCAAGGACGGCAGCCCGGACCTGTTCGTCATGGATGTCAACGGCAGCCGCCTGACGAAGCTGACCGACACCAAACGGGCGGCCGAAGCCAGCCCGTCCTGGTCTCCGGACGGGCAGCAAATCGTTTTTGTCTCCGACCGTTCCGGAACGCCCCAACTTTACATTGGCGGCCGTTCCGGCGGCGAGCCGCGCCGCCTGGCCGTGGGCGGATCGCAAAACGTGGATCCTGACTGGGGCGCAAACGGCTATATCGCCTACAGCAGCCTGATCGGCGGAGTGTTCCAGGTGTATGCTTTAAACCCAGCCACCGGCGAGACGCGGCAAATCAGCCGCGAAGACGCAAATTACGAGGAACCCTCCTGGGCGCCAGACGGCCGCCACGTGTTCTGCGTGCGGCGCCAGAACTATCAATCCCGCATTTTTATTATTGACACCCTGAGTTCATCCTGTATAAGTTTGCTCCAAGAATCCGAAAGAGGAGACTGGTTTTCTCCAGACTGTTCAGGCAAATATAATAAAAAATAAGTCCGCCCCAGGCGGAAAAACGGAGGAAATATGATGAAAAATCGCTGGTTTGGAATCATGGTATTGGTTCTTGTCTGCGCACTCTGCGCCACAAGCTGCAAAAACCGCAAGGGCGGCCGGCGCGCCGGCGACAATATCGGCGGTTCAACCGAATTAGGCGACCAGGGCCTGGCTTCGCGGCCCGAGGGCGAACTGCAAATCCTGACCTCGGTGAAATTCGACGCCGTTCTCTTTGACTATGACAGCGCTCAAATACGCGAGTCGGAAAGAGGCAAACTTCAAGCCGTGGCCGATTACCTCAAGCAAAACGCCGGCGTCGGCGTGATCATCGAGGGCAACTGCGATGAACGCGGCAGCGCCGATTACAACCTTTCATTGGGCGAACGGCGCGCGGAGGCTGCCAGGGCTTATCTGGTGGGTCTCGGCGTGGACGGCGCCAATATTCAGACCAAGAGTTACGGCGAAGAAAAACCGGCTAATGCCGGTCATGACGAGAGCGCCTGGCGGCTTAACCGCAGGGGTGAATTCGTTTTCTTCAAGCGGTAAGATCGGTTGACCGGCTGCGGCCGGCCATCGAGGCTTTTGGCAATTGCCGAGCGCGGAGCGCACGGCCCCATCCTGATTGCGTTTGTGCGCCTTGGGATGGACGGCGCGCTCCGCGCGGCGTTTTTTGCGAATGATGTCCGTCGGTTTTATTTTTGACTCGCTCGGCGCAGGGGAAATATTGCTGGTTCTTGCGGCGGCCCTGCTTTTATTCGGAGCGGAGCGTCTGCCGGAGTTGGCGCGCATGCTTGGACGCGCCATGAGCGAATTACGCCGCTCGGCGGGAGAATTGACTCATATCATAACGGATGACGGCTCAAACCCGCCGTCCGCCCCCAAAAAATCAGTGGAAAACAAACATCCCGAAAACGACGAACGAAAAGAAGGATGACTTCGCCTTTGACGTAAAACCACCCCGCATGGAAAAAGACCTACTCGCGAATCTCGATTTGAGTTTTGCCCCGGCCTGGGCGCGGCAGCCGTCTGAAAAGACTGAAAAGTGGGCGCTTTCCGACGCCAACGGCAGGCCGAAACGCCCCGGCCGCCGGGACGGCGGTAAAGCCAATTTTTCCGAACGCGGCGGCTTTGGACGCCGCGCCGCCGAATCAGGACAGGAAAGGAGAAGGCGTTTCGCTCCGGACCGGCAGGCGGCCGGACCGGTCGTTCTTCCCGGTCTTAAAATATCGTTTATCCCGGAAAGGCGCGGCCTTAAACCCCTGGTAAAGCAAATTTCCGGCACAAAACGCGCCTGTTCGTTATTCGAAGTGGCGGCAACCTTCCTGAGCAAGCCTGAATTTTATGCGGTCGCAATAGAATCCAACCACGCCAGCGGCGCGCCGACCGCAGCCTGCCCCGCTCCGAACCTTTATCAATGCGCCGAATGCAAGGCCGTGTTCGCCAACAAGGCTATGGCGGTCACGCATGCGCTGAGCCGGCATCTAGACCTCTTTTATGAAAAGGAGGAAAAGGAATGCGAAGCGCCCCAGGGAAATTTTCTCTGTGTGGCCCGCTGCACCCTGAGCGGCGTATTGCTCGGCCCGCCCAATCACCACGAATTCACCGAGAAACTGCAGGAACTGCACCGGACGCGTTTTGCCGGCATGCCGCTCGACGAATACAGGAAAAAAATAGTCAACGAAACCGATCCGGCCCTGATCGAGCAATGGAAAAAAGCGTCGGCGCGCAAAACCGTTTACCGCGTAAAACAATCCGGCGAGCCGCTCGTGTTCGAACGCGGCTCCGAACTCGAACGGCATTTTATCTCAAATTACGCCCCCGCGCTGGTGCGGACGGGCAACAGGTTCGTCCTGCCCGCCACAACCGCCCAGGACCTCGACGACCGGCAAATAAGAACGATGATCCAGGATGCGTGGAAAAAAGAAGTTCCCTTTCCCATCAACATGGCGCTTGCCATTCAAAAAAGATTCAGCCGCCTCGGCCTTTACATATTCAAAACATCGGCGCGCATGTCGTTTGTCAGCGGCATAAAGCCCCATCCGCTCGATCCGGCCCAGGCCACGGAAACCATCCGTCAGATTCTTGAGTGGATCGGGCGGAACGGCGGCAAGACGCGCCAGGACCTGGTGGCCGCGCTCGCGGCCGGTCTGGCCCCGGAATCGGAACAGGTGGCCAATATCATAAATGCGCTGGTCTGGCTGATCGACCGCGGACATATCATCGAATTCATGAACGGCAAATTAACCGTGCCCGACGGCATGCGTCTGGTGGCCAATAAAACAAGAAAATGACTGAAAACACCAATCAGCCCCCCAGACTTAAGTTGACAAGGAATTATTATCAGCCGCCGGAAGAACAAATCGGCGGACAGACGCAAAAAAAAGAACCTGAACCGGAAAAACCCTCCGCCCCTGTCCAGCCTTCCTTTGTGAAGAGAGATTTGGCGCGCCAGAGCCGGCACCGTCTTCTGATAACGGCGACGTGGCTGTTGTTTATCGTGCTGGCCGCCGCGCTCGTTTACGCGCGTTTTTTCTCCGGCATCCCCGGGCTGGCGCCGGCTTTATTGAAAAAATACGGGATGATCGCCGTGGGAATTGCCTACCTGGCATCAATAGCGCTGGCCTTGAAAGACAACATGTTTGACGGTCTGCTGGCGGTGGTGGTTCCCTTTTATCCTTTTTATTATCTTTTTTTCAGCTCCGGCTCCATGCTGTTCCGAGCCCTGACCGCGGCTTTGCTGGCGGCTTTCGGCTACGACTGCCTGGTGCTGCTTCAAGCCCTGGCGCAACAACTTTATGCGCGCATTCTATTCTGGATGCAGCACGTCTGAGCAAAATATGGATCAACTGGTCAAGGCTTTCATCAGCCGTTCCGCGCTTCAGTTCAACGTCCGCCTTCTTCAAAAAAAAGCGGGCGCTCCGCTCTGCGCCATGGTCAAGGCGGATGCCTACGGTCACGGCACGGCGCCGGTGGTCAAGGCATTGAAGGAAATGAAAATCGCATTCTGGGGCGTGGCGACCATCAACGAGGCCATTGAATTGCGCGAGCTCTCCGTGCGCGAGCCGATCCTGGTGACGCGCCCGCTCACGCCGTACGCCCCGGAAAAAACAATGACCGACCAAATAAGACTGATGCGCCGTTTGAAAATCCGCCCCACCCTGGCCGGCGCCGATATCTTGAAACTCCTTGCCGGGGCCCTGAAAAACAAGTCCGGCCCGCCCCTGCATGTCCACTTGAAAGTGGACACCGGCATGGGGCGCAACGGCTGCCTTCCTGCCGAAACCGCCGACCTGCTTGCCGGGGCGGAGAGAATACAAGGTCTGAAGATTGAAGGCATTTACAGCCATTTCGCCTGCGCCACGGATAAAAACCCGGCCTGCGCCCGGAAGCAACTGGGAGTATTCAATTCCGTGCTCGCCGGGATAAGACGCCTGAAATTCGACATTCCCGTACGCCACATGGCGAACAGCGGCGCAATCTTTGCTTTTCCAGAAGCGCGCTTCGACTTGGTCAGGCCCGGCAAGGCGCTTTACGGTTACAGCGCAAAAAACTCGAAAGCCTCCCGCCGGTTGAGGCCGGCCATGCGCGTGGAAGCGCCGCTGGTGTTCATAAAATGGATAGTCAAAGGCGGCGCCTGCGGTTACGGCTGCACTTTCAAGGCAAAACGCAAAACGCGCATCGGCCTTTTGCCGATCGGTTATGCCGACGGCTACGCGCGCGAGCTTTCCAACCGGGGCGTGGTGGGCTTCAATGGAAAATTCGCCCCGGTCATAGGCAGGATAAGCATGGATTTGACGATCGTGGATTTGACCGATCTTCCGGAAGCGTCCGTCGGTTCCGCGATTTGCGTCATCAGCGACCGCCGCGCGGACCCCAACTCCGTTGAATCTATAGCCGCCCTGCGCGGCACGCTGCCGCATGAGGTCGGATGCAATCTCGGAAACAGGGTGCAACGGGTTCCGGCCGGCTGAAAATCCCGAATTTTGCCGGCCGCCAAAAATATTTTAAAAAATCAATTGTCAATTCGGCATTTTGTAGTAATTTTATTTTTTAATGAAACCTGAAGCATTGGTTCGCTGGACGCTGGAAAACGCCGCCGACCTTTACGGCATTCGAAACTGGGGCACGGGTTACTTCGATATCTCCGAAAAGGGCGAGGTCATCGTCCGGCCGGCCGGCAACAACAGCCCGGTGGCCATAAGCATCATGGACCTCATTTCAGGGTTGAAGGCGCGCGGACACAACATGCCGGTTTTGCTGCGTTTTGCCGACATTCTTTCCTCGCGCATCGCGCAAATGCACGAGTGCTTCTGCAATGCCATCCGCGACTATCATTATCAGGGCGTCTATCGCGGGGTTTACCCGATCAAGGTGAACCAGCAGAAGCAGGTGGTGGCCGAGATCGTCGAATTCGGGCGGCCGTTTCACCACGGCCTCGAGGCCGGAAGCAAGGCCGAACTGCTGGCCGCCATCGCCTTTACCGAGGACCCGGAGGCATTGATCATCTGCAACGGCTACAAGGACGAGGAGTTTATCGACCTCGCCCTCAATTCGCTCAAGATCGGACAGCAGATCGTCATCGTCATCGAGCGGGAGGAGGAACTGCAGCTTATCCTGGACCGCGCCGCCCAGAAAAAGATCAGACCGCGCCTGGGAGTGCGGGTCAAGCTTGCCAGCCGCGCCGGCGGCCACTGGGACGGCTCGGGAGGCGACCGCAGCATGTTCGGCATAAACGCCGCACAGGTGATTAAGATGATCGACACTTTGCGCAATGCGAACATGCTCGACTGCATGCAGATGCTGCATTATCACCTCGGCTCCCAAATCTCGAACATCCGTAAAATCAGGTCGGCCCTGCACGAAGCGTGCCGCTTTTACGCGGAAATGGCAAAGGAAGGCGCGGCCATGGGCATAATCAACATCGGCGGCGGCCTGGCGGTCGACTACGACGGTTCGCACACCAACTTCGCCAGCAGCCGCAATTATACCGAACAGGAATACGCCGCGGACGTGGTGGAGGCGGTCATGACCGTGGCCAACGAGGCGGGCATCGCGCATCCCATGATCATCAGCGAGTCCGGGCGCGCCCTGGTCGCCCATCATTCCGTGCTGGTCTTCAACGTCCTGAGCTCAAGCCGTTTCGAGCCGCTCGGAAATTCCGACAAGATACCCGACGAATACAACGAGATGCTTCACAATCTGTTCGACGTGCGCAATTCGCTTTCCACAAAAAACCTGCAGGAATGCTACCACGACGCCGTTTATTACCGAGACGAAATCCGTTCCCTTTTCGAGCACGGCAACCTCTCGCTGCGCGAGCGGGCCTTTGCCGAAAACATTTTCTGGGACATCATCTGCAGGATCGGCGCGGAAAGCAAGGAGCGCAAATACGTCCCCGAGGAACTGCAGGGCGTGGAGGCGGCCATAGCCGACCTGTATTACTGTAATTTCAGCGTGTTCCAATCGCTGCCCGATTCGTGGGCGGTCGACCAGCTGTTTCCGGTAATGCCCATCCACCGGCTCATTGAAATGCCGGGCCGGCAGGCCATCCTGGCCGACATAACCTGCGATTCCGACGGCAAGATCGACCGCTTCATCGACCTGCACGACGTCAAGCCGACCCTGCCGGTCCATGAATTGCGCGAGGGCGAGGATTATTACCTGGGAGTCTTTCTCGTGGGCGCCTATCAGGAAACCCTGGGCGATTTGCACAACCTGATGGGCGACACCAACGTCCTGCACGTGCGGGTGGACCAGCAGGGCAACGTGCAGTACGCCCATGAAATCGCGGGCGACACGGTGGCCGACGTTCTCTCCTACGTGGAATACGACACGCGCGACATGATCGACAATGTCCGTTCCATCGCCGAAAAAGCGGTGCGCGAAAGCCGCATCACGCCCGAGGAGCGCCGTGAAATCATGACCGCCTACGAAAACGGCATGCGCGGTTACACTTATTTTGAGAACTAAACATCAATTCCTCGCCGAGCCCGTCCATACGCCAGGCCCTGACGCGCCGTTCGCAGTCCTGCCCGTTCCCTTTGAGCGCACGGTCAGCTTCGGCCGCGGCACGGCAAAAGCTCCGGCGGCAATCCTGGATGCCAGCGTCCAGGCCGAATTATTCGACGATGAATTCTTCCGCCCCCTGGAATTCAAGGTCCAAACCTTGCCCGCCATAGACTGCCGCGGCGCGACCGAAGCGGTCTTCGGCCGCATCCGGCGCAGGGCGGAATCAGTCCTGCGCGCCGGACGATTTCTCATGTCGTTCGGCGGCGAACATTCGATCACGGTACCGCTGGTTGCGGCCGCGAAGGCCGTCCACAGCGACATTTGCGTCCTCAATCTGGATTCCCATCTTGACATGCGCGACAGTTTCAGGGGCAGCCGTTTTTCCCATGCCTGCGTCTTCAGGCGCGTCATGGAGTTGAACGTTCCCGTGGCGCACGCCGGCATCCGCAGCCTTTGCCTGGAGGAATACGACCTTTGCCGGAAGCGAAAGGTGCGGGTTTTCTGGGCGCGCCGGATACTGGCGGAGAAAAACGACCGCTGGATGGACGCGCTCCTGAAACGGCTGAAAAAAAAGGTCTATATTTCAATCGACATCGACTGCCTGGACGTGGCGCTCATGCCCGGCACCGGCACGCCGGAACCGGGCGGCCTCGCCTGGCAGACGGTTCTCAAGCTCCTGCGGCGCATCGCCGCGGAGCGAAAAGTCGTGGGAGCGGACATCGTGGAAGTAATTCCCATGCCCGGCGCGCCGGCTTGCGAATATGTGGCGGCCAAGCTTGCCATAAAACTGATGACATATCTCTCAAGAAAATTTCAATATGAATGAGTTGCTTGCAAAAGTCTTTTTCCGCCGACTTCGGACCCACCCCGGCCTTCGGCCACCCCTCCACGGGAGGGGAACCCAAGATATTACGGAACAAGATGTTATGATCCCCTCCTTGGAGGGGTACGCGAAGCGGGGGGTGGGTTCCGAAAAGACTTTTGCAACCGGCTCGAATATTAAGCGCATTTTTGCCTTGATCGTTGCCGCGACGGCCGCCGGCGTCCTTCTCTCCGGCTGCGCGCCGGTGCTGCGCAAGGGCCATGACGTGCGCGTGACCGGCGATATTGTAAAGGGCGACCAGAAAAGAAATATCGCCTTTATCACCAGCGACCAGGAACGGCTCGTAAGCCTGGCGCTCTCCGACGGGGAGGAAGACGTGCGCGCCGCCGCGGTCGCGCGCATCACCAATCAGGTCGTCCTGCTAAAAATCGCCTCTTCCGACAACTCTCGCAACGTGAGGACGACTGCGGTCGCGCGCATCAAGAACGCCGACACTTTGTACGGTATTGCCATGACCAACTCCGAACCGCTGGTTCGGTTGGCGGCCCTCAACAGGATCAAAAGCGAATCCGTATTTTTCAACGTAGCAATGAACAACAGGGACGCCATGCTCCGCAACGCGGCCGCCGAAAAAATAAAATCCAACAAACTCCTGTTTGAAATCGCCATGACCAATTCCGAGCCGTTTGTGCGCATTACCGCCGTGAACCGCCTGGCCAACCAGAAACTTCTGGGCAATATCGCCCTGACCAATTCCGATATTCTCGTGCGCCGCGCCGCAATCCGGCAGATAACGAGCCAGCCGCTCATCACCCGGCTGGCGCTGCGCGATCCGGACCGCGAAATAAGAAAGACCGCCATAGAACTGGTCGCGTCGCAGGACGTCCTTGAGGAAATTGCCGCCAAGGACAATGACCCCGTCCTCCGCCATCTGGCAACCCAGCGCCTCAATCATGAATCCTCCCTTGCAAAAATAGCCGCCGACGAGCCGGTGCCGTTCGTCAGAAAAATGGCGGTGATCCGGATCAAAAACGAGGAGGAGCTCGAGAGAATCGCCCTCTCCGATCCCGACGAGGAAGTCCGCGCCGCGGCGGTCGAGCAGTTGAAAAAACCGGCGCCGGCCGCAATTCTGGAAAGCGACCCCTCGCCTGCGGTCCGGCTGGCCGCCGTTCGACACATTGATGACGAGGAAGGTTTAAAAAACGCCCTTTTCTTCGATGAAGACGCCGGAGTGCGCGCGGCCGCGGTCGCAAAAATAAACAACCGCACGGCCATTATGACGGCCGCCTTGTCCGATGACGATCTTACCGTGCGCCAGGAGGCGATCAAACGCGTCGCCGACCAGGCAACGCTGGAATACATCGCCACCCAGGATGCCAGCCCTGAACTGCGGGTTGCGGCCGCGGCCAGGGTCATAGATCAAACGGTGCTGAAGAGCATCGCCCTTTCGGACTCCAACCGTATGGTCCGCGAAACGGCGATCGGACGCATAACCGATCAGGCCGTGCTTGAAGAAATGGCGCGCAGCGTCAACGCCGCCGTGCGCCTCGCGGCAGTGGGTAAACTGACCAACCCGCGCATTCTTGGGGATATTGCCCGCAATGATCCCTTTGCGCCGGTGCGCAAGCTGGCCCTGGAACAAGTCGGCGATCAACTTGTGATCGGCGAAATCGCCCTTGAAGACGTTGACCCGTCCGTGCGTAAAATCGCGGTCCAGAAAATAACCGACCAGCAGGCGCTCTCCAAAATAATCGAAAAAGAAACGGATGAAAACGTGGCCGCCGAGGCCAGGGCGCGCCTGAAACTGCTGGAATCCTCCGCAACCAAGATTTCTCCATGACGTCCGCCAAATATTATGGGTAGACTTCCCTTCATTTTTCTTTTCCTGACGATCGTTGCGCCGATACTCTACGCCGATAATACCGGCGCTCTTATCCGCTCCTGTTCCTCCGTAAATCCAAAATCCAAAATCGAAAATCAAAAATCAGGGCTGCCTTCAGCGGCCGAAATTTTAGCGCAGGCCCGCGCCGCCCTGCCGGATGAACCCCTGCTCATCAAAGGCCAAATTTGGACCGGCGGCCGGATCGGAAAACTGGAACGGGCCTGCCACCTGGAAATATTCATGGAACTCGGCGAGGACCCGGCCGTGATTTGCTGCCGGCTGAGCGACGCTTTCGGAACACCCTTTGAAAAAATGACCGTTACGGCCTGGGAAGACCAGCCCGCCGAATTCGAATACGAGACCGGCGCTCCGCTCAGGCGCGCGGCAGCCCCGCCGGCCGCCGCAACCGTATTGGGAACCGATCTGGCCTGGAACGACCTGAGCCTCCTTTTCCTCTGGCGCCGCGACGGCCGGACCCTGCGCATGGAAAACCTGCGCGGCCGCGACTGCTACGTCATTGAATTCCCCGGCCAGGCCGGCGCATCAATCGAAAATAAAAAAATAATCTGGATCGACGCGCAAATAGCGGTGCTGCTGCAAATGGATGATCTGGACCGGAACGGCGAATTGCTGAGACGCATGACGGTCAAAAACATCAAGAAAATATCGGACCAGTGGATGGTAAAAAACACGGAGATACGGGCCTACCCTTCCCTGCACCACACCCAGATCAGAATTGACGAGGTGGACAGCGGCCTGCCGTCCACGGCCGGCGGTCAATAGTCAGTAGAAAGACGGCGGAACAAGACGCGGCTATTCGGCCACGCCGTTGATGCTGCCCGGCTGCGCGCCGTCTATGTATCTGACGGCGTCGAGGCGCACCCCGTTAACCTTGTTCACAAGATTAAGGTTGGTGACCGAAACATCATCGACATAGCTGGTGGAATTGCCGTTATAAATGTCAAAGCCGTTGAAAGTATCCAGGTTGCTGGTGAAATTGACGAAATAGGAGCTTGCCATCAGGGTCGTGTTCGACCAGGCCTTGAGATTCCAGGTATGGTTTTTATAGCGCAAATTGACCTGCACCTTGGTGAAATATGAATTGGTTATCGGCAAGGCGCTCCCGCCGCTTGACAAGGTCGTGATAGTCTGCCAGTTGGTGCCGTTGCAAACCACGAAATAACCGTTGCTGTTGACATAAAATTGTGCCGCCACGTTTGTGGTGACGGAAGGGAAGTTGGTTCCATTGTACAACTGCGGTTGAATATACATATCGAGCCCGACAATGCGCATCGTCGTATTGGAAAACCTGTTGGATAAAGTAATGTCGACCGGAATCATGGCCGCCTGGGCGCCGCTGTATTTGACGCTTGTCTGAATAATGGCACAGTCATTGTTGGTGCCGGAAAAGGTGGAATACCAGCCGTTGGTGCCCTCAATCAATGGCGTGGAGTTGGTGTAGTTCTCAAAATTGTCGTTCCAAGGCACCACATTGGTAGTGTTGGGACCGCCAAAAGAGACTGAAGTCAACGAAACGGACAGAATCAGGCAACACCCGGCAAATTTTGCAGAAAACCTTCTATTTTTCATTTTATAAATTTTCCAGAGAACATGACCTTATGTAAGCAACTAAATATATACGTTTTTTTAACTTTTACAACAAAAAAATAAAATGTTTTTTTGCCGCCGAAAATTCATGGCACGCGGAAATATTCAGGCAAAGGAAAGGCGTTTTCAATGTGGCGGATGGCCGGTTTTGGACAGTCCTGAGGGCCTCCCACTACTTCCACAACGTCAAATCGAAAACCGGCCGGTTGGCTCTTAAGGCGCTTGAGGTAACGCATGGCCGCGCGGGCCAAACGATGCTGTTTACGGCGGTTCACGGCCGCAGCCGGACGGCCGAAATCTTCGTTTGCGCGGGTCTTGACCTCCACAAAAACAAGCGTGTCGCGCACGCGGCAGATCAGGTCGATTTCATCCCGGGGACCGATGCGAAACCGCCTCCCCAGCACAGCGTACCCCCTTGCCTTGAGATAACGTTCGGCTTCGCCTTCCCCCCATAATCCGGTTTGCTGCCGCCGGGTTGCGCGAGGTTTGCAGACGGTCATGAATCGTTCAATGGATTTCCACATTTTGTCCTGTCACGGATGGCCGCAATTTCACGCACCGGCCTGAAAGAGCGGCGATGGTGTTCGGTAGGCCCGTATTTGAGCAGCGCCTGGATATGGGTCGGCGTGCCGTATCCCTTGTGACAGCCGAAGCCGTATTCCGGACAGCAACGGTCCAATTCCGTCATCAATTGGTCGCGGACAACCTTGGCCACGACGCTGGCCGCGGCCACCGAAATGCTGCGCGAATCGCCCTTGACAACGGCAAGAGAGGGACAGGGCAGGCCGGGTACCGGCAGACCGTCGATAATGGCGAATTCCGGCAGGGAAAAGAGATTTTTCAGCGCGCGGCCCATGGTCAGATGGGTCGCGGAAAGAATGTTGAGCTCATCGATCTCGGCCACCCCCCCGAAACCTATCCCTATTTCAACCTCCGGCGCCTGGGTTAAAACCGCGAAAAATCCGTTGCGCTGCTTTTCCGTCAACTGCTTTGAATCGGTCAGGGAGGCAAAAAGCGCGTCTTTTTCCTTCTCGATGAACCCGCGCTCAAACACAACCGCAGCCACAACCACCGGACCGGCCAGAGGGCCCCGGCCGACTTCGTCAACCCCGGCGACGCGTTTGCAGCCCTTTGTCCAGAATTGACGTTCGAATTCCAGTAAACTGATCCTTCGGCAAGTATTGTCCTGTTCCATGTAGGGGCTTCGCTTGCGAAACCCTATCCCCTCAGCCTTCCGCGCCTTCCATGCGCATCTTTTTGCCGGTGGCCTTGCGCAGATAATAAAGCTTGGCGCGGCGGGCTTTTCCAGAAGCTTCCACCTCAATGCCCGCGATGCTCGGAGAATGCAGCGGAAACACGCGCTCAACCCCTTCCCCGAAGGAAATTCTGCGAACCGTGATTGTTTCCGCAGCCCCGGAACCCTTGCGGGCGATCACTGTGCCGGAATAACTCTGGACGCGCTCCTTATCGCCTTCCTTGAATTTCACGGCCACCTTGATGGTGTCGCCGATTTTAAAAGCCGGATACTTGTTTTTCGTGCGGTTTTCGGAGTTTATCTTGCTGACAATGTCTGAGACCATGTTTCCCCTTTATAATCACAGGTTGTTTATCACGCTTTCAGGCGTGAGTTAGCCTATTGGGCTGAAAACTGTCAGGATTGTATGAGCGTCTGTTTTCCTTACAACCTAAAAGCTACAGTCTATCTACCTTTTTTCATTGAGCTGGTCAAGCGGTGATTTTATAAAAACCCGATGAAATTCTGATGTTCATGGCACGGAAAACATAACCACCTGGGGGGAATGTATTCGTAGCATCCCTGTCCATGACGTCGAAAAACAGGTCGATCCCGGCTGGTAGGAGTTTGGCGCAAGGACGAAAACCGTTAAATATTCCGGTTAGGTGAGCCGGTTTCACAGGGTCAAGGGCCAAATTTATAAATGGTGCCATTGTAAATCGCTTCATATGCGCCCATGTCAACGGCGCCGTAGCGGATGCGCTGCATGCCGTCCAGATCAACCGAATTTACCATCCAGTCCTCGTTTGACCCCGCATTGACGCATGGCGAGTTGGCATTCAAACGATAGTTCCCTCCGGCAAAGTCAACAAACTGCGGATTTGATTCAATGTTGCCGGCATAATAATATCCGGCAACCAAGTTGGTCGGAAATGCGTTCGTGGATGCAATGCAACTGTTGACTATATTATATGAACCAGTTCCCAAGCCGGCGTACCCAGGAACCGACACGTAAATATTACTACCACTGGCAGCTGTGTTGTAATAGACGACAACGTTTTCGACATATGTGGTTTGCGGATAAGAACATACGCTAAAAATTCCGCCGCCGTAGGTGCCAGTATTGCTTGCTATTGTGCAATTCTGAATTGTCGCCCAACAATAATATACATCAACTCCGCCGCCAGAAATCGCGCTGTTATTACAGATAAGCGAATTACGTAAAATCGTTCCACCAGCCCCACAATCTACTCCTCCCCCGTATGATGGCGTTTTAGCTTGATTCCAACTGACTATGCAATCATCAATAATAGCCGTGGCGCCGGCACATATCCCCCCGCCATGATTTTCATCACTAACAAGCGGGATTGTATTGCTGACGACAATACATTTGACAGCCTTGTCACCACTTGTCAAATACATTCCCCCGCCCCACCTATTGTAATTAACATTTGCCGAAATTTCACAGTTTGATACCACGCCCTTATATATGCCACCTCCCCTTAAAATGGCGGAAGCATTTGGATTGGAAACCACGCAGGAAGTTATCCTGCAATTTTGAACCTTTGTTCCGGTTGAGCAAAAAACCCCTCCGCCACTATTTGTGGAAACCCCATTCCTGATGGTGAACCCATCCAATGTCGCGGCGGCGGTGATATAGAAACATCGATTGGTAACTGGTTTCCCGCCATAATTATTCCCGTCCACGATTGTAACTTCACGCCCATTCACGCTGGCACACGTTATCGCGGCAGCAATGTCTACCTGGTTTGTCAGATAATACGTGCCGTTGGACACAAGAACCGTCTCGCCGTTCGTTGCCGCGTTCACCGCCCATTGAATGTTGGTTGCCGCGTCGGCCCAGTTTGTGTATGGGGGGTTGTTTGTCCCTGCCGGAGAAACGTAATGATCAACGGCCGGCGCCGGCGCAGCCACAAGCAACACAACTGTCAGGGAAAAAAAAATATGCTTTATAATATTCCAATTCATTTAAGTCCTCCGCTTAATACCATTCCGCATGTAAAGATTCGGCATATCTTCGCAATATTTTCCGGCGTGTCAATCGCTTATTATGTTGACCCGTTTCTGGTCAAAAATTTAACCGCTCCAAAAACGGATATGCTTTATCCGTCAGCTTGGCCAGGATTATTAAAAAAATCATGCCCGGCAGCATCGGTGGATTTCTTCCGACATATCATTTTCCATATGCTTTTAATTCGGCAATCAACCAGATTAAACTGGATTGACTTTGTATCCAATACTCTGCGCATTGATAGGTTCCTGCCCTGAAATGTAGCCTGTCATCACGACTGTACTCCCCCGAAAAACCTCTTAAAACCGCTCCCGGAAGACAGGGGATGCGAGGTTGAATGCCCGGGCAAATATATTCCGGAGGATTGTTGTACCCGATTTTATTCATGAAGCACAGATTGGCCGGGTTCGCGCCCAATATGAAATCGAGTTGTCGCTGTGCCAACCCCAGGCACTCCGGACGATTCAGAATTTTAGATAACCTGCAAAACAATATCCCTCTCAGGCCTATCGTGTCGCTGCCACATCCGCCGGCATAATAGTATCTAAGATTGCCCACAGAGCGCGAATTTTGAAAAATATCGCAGTCTGATCCTTCTTCAGCGAAACGGGTCATCCGCACTCGTATAGGCATTAATCCAAATGCGTTCCGCCTCGCGAAAACCAGAAGACAGTCATCGCAGTACATCTCAAGGGATTCTCTCCATTTCACGGCATCGGGTTCTTCAGGAAATGTTTCCAGAAGATCGCACATATAAATGTAAACTACCGATGACCAGAATCCCTCGCCAGTGCTCCGATTTCTGTCCTTCTTCTCATAGAAATATCCGCGGATATCTTCTTGCCCGTCTATGTACTCTGTCTCCTGCAAGGCTAAAAACTCCCTGGCCATTTTTAACGCGTAATCTTTATATTTTAAATCTCCGGTGACCTTATACAGATAAACCCCGGCGCCAATGCCGCTTCCAAAACTTTTCCACCACCATTCATAGCGATTTGACCGGGCCGATTGATTTATATATTCAAAACACCGTTTGGCGGCCTCGACACATCTATCGGCGTATTCTTTGTCCTTTGACTGGTAAATCGCGGCTAAAAGGCATTCGGCGATAATAAAACCATGGTCAAAGAAAGGTTCCCAGTGGTTTTTGGTGTTGGTCAGGATGCGATCATCCTTTGTCCCGACAATATTGTCTGTCAATATGACGTCTTGAAGCGGCGGTTTGTCGCCAGGAGCGCCGGCGTAAATATATCCGGAGGAATCCTGCAATTTTAATAAATAATCATTCCCCCATTTTATCTCTTCAAATAGAGAAGCATGCGAGCTAATTGCAAAAGTCATGCGACCGCGACGAAGCGCGTTCCTCCAGTATTGAAAACAGGCGGTTTTCCAAGGCGATGGGCCACGTTTCATCGTGGCTGTCTCTTCCGGGACTTTTGCAACCGACTCCTTCAACTCGGGAACCAATTGGGCGACCTTGAGCAGTCCCATCAACCCTATAATAGGGGTGCTTGCGGGCTTCCAGAAATCAGTGGCGTCATGCCAGCCACCCGAGGCGTTCCTGCATGTGCCATCCGGCAGTATAATCTTGTCATCCAAATGGCAGGGGGCATGGTGGCCTGTCTTGCTTGCGCCGCATCGCTGTAAAGCATACCAATGGATTCCTTTGGTTAACGCCTCGTCATAAACATCCGAACCAATCCGAAAAGCAAAAGAAGTAAACCTGCCCCGCTTAACATTTTTCAAATTTGCCACAATCATATAATTCCCTGGAGCGGACAATTTGGAGAAGTCTCCAATATAGTATGTTCCGAAATCGCCCTCTGATTTCCGCAACTTGCCGGAATACGCGTACATCAGAGGTCCTTTTTCATCTATATTCCAGACGCTGAAAGTCTCGTCCACGTCGCCTGCGTTGCTATCCACCACGCAACATTTAAATGATTCGGGCAAATACCCGACCTGGTTGACCAGTATCTGCGAATGGGTGATGGGTTCCCGATATGATTGCCCGTCATTGGCATAGGAGACTTTTCCAAATATTCCCAAAATAAATATTACGGCAATAATCTTCATCGTTACCTCTTTTTCCCGGTATATTCTTGCACGATTTAACCGGTTTCTTGCAATTTCATTTCTTCCATTCTTTTCGCCTTTTCCCTGACGCGTATCAAAACATAATCAGGGCGGTCAAAATTAAAAAAACTGTCTATGCTTTTCTTGAAAATAATTCGCGCTTTCTGATACTTTTACAACTGACTTTTTATGTTCCGACCTCTCGTAGTCGCAAAACCGATCCGCGTACTTCTCGGATACGGATCAGGAAATTTGAAATTGCAACGTAATGAGTTATTTTGTTGCAGCGACTTTTGCCCGCATTACATGGACGACAATATTTTGGTCCGGCACTGAAATGGCTTCTCCCGTAATCGTTTCCTGTTGATTGCCGGCAAGATCGGCGGCTCGGCAGCGGACGGAATGAATGCCTTCCTTCAACCTAAATGATCCCGCATACGGTTTGTAATCAGCGCCGTCAATGCTTACCTCGATCATTTTAACGCCGGAAAGATCGTCGCGCGCCTCAATGCTGAATACCGTGTCCGGCGCCGCATAATACATGGAAGCGTCCTGTCCAAGTATTGGTGTCGTTACAAGGATTATCGTCGGCGGATTAGGATCAATACCCACAAGCTTTGTTCTAGGATGCATGTCGGGCTGAACAGGATTGTTATATTTCGTCACTACTATATTGACACCCGGCTTACCGACGACAATGCTTTCGCGAAGTTCCCATTCCCCGTCATTGATCTTACATAACATGTATCTATCCAATTCAATCGTCGTCGGTTTATTATACCACCGACTGCATTTTACACCATTGCTCCGCACAACAGCGTTTGAAGCGACGGAAGGAACAGACATATGCTCCTCATTTGCCTTCTGAACAAGCTCAGTCAAAATTTCAGGAGCCAGGGTCATTTCCGGTTTGAATTTTTCGCTCGACGCATACTTCAGTAATCCGTCCATGAGCGCCACCTGCGACGGATTCCTGCCGTCGTACGGACACGTAGACGCCAGTAGTCTGCCTTTCCCGACCTGCGCCTCAAATACCGTCGCCAGCTTTTCAGCTCGCGATGACTCGCTGATCATCTCAATGACCGGTTTGAACGGCCTTATATCCAACGTGGAACACTCCGTTTTATCAAAAAACACATGCCGCGCGCGCGCCAATAGCGGCATGTAAAGCCAGTCGCCCCAGCCCTCGTCCGGAATATCTTCGAGGATGGGGTGTTTTGTGTTAATAACCGCGCCCACTGATAATCCATGACGTCCGGCCATGGCCGGATATATGGCCGAACCATCCGGAAAAATGACATCATAGATGGAGAAATGCACAGGGAAGGGACGAGTCCCCAACAGAAGAACATCCCCGCCCTGCGCCAGATAATCCACGTCCTTTTGCGTTATTTCTGAAACAACATGCAGTTTCTCTTTTGATTCCGAAGTCAGAAGGAAAATCTTCGGATAACGCTTCTCCAGCTTCGCCTTGCTTTCCTTGTCCGCCGCCGCCACTACCTCCGGCGTCTCGTTCCGGGCAAACACCCAGAAGTTCCAGTCATTGGCCAAATGATATTCGGATCCGTCCAGATTTACGCTAAAATTCAGCTTCGTGGTCTTTTTCACCTCAGGGAACTCGATCTTCAGTGATTTGATCGCGCTGACGTATCCGTTCCTTATATCCCTGACCTCGCACTCGCCCTTCCAGACTTCCTTGCCGCTTTCCACCTCTTTGAGAACCCAACTCAACTTGCCATGCGTTATTGACGCTAGCCCATAGAGCGAGAGCATGATCTCCGCCGGTAAAACATCCTTTGCCCAGTACGACCGGTTCAGTCCGCCGTCGCCGTCCTCAAAATCAAGCAAAAGCACGCTTTCATTGCTGTAACGCAATATGCCTTCCTTTGTGTCGCCGGGCTTGAGCTGTAAAAATTCATCCAGCATGCCGGAGGGATAATTTTCTGGCTGCGCATCAGTAAACGCCAGAAACTCATACCCGGCCAGATTATCGCATTTGCGCGTCTTTTCCACGCAATATTTTCTGGCCATGGCATTAAGTTTTCCACTGTTCTCCCAATATGTCCGCCACTTATCCGAAAGCCCTGCGGCGGTCAACTGGTTGCGCAGTCTGTTATACACGAAGGGGGAAAGACGCCCGACGTATTTTTTTGCGTTATCCGGATTCAGATACGAGGCACGCATGTAGATTTCGTGGGTGACAACCGGACGTCGGTACACAGTCCTATTCCGCTCTTCCACGCGCCAGGGAGTGTCAAAAAAGTTATAACCGAATGCCGCAGTGATGGCGACGGCGCCAAATATATCGCTCGCCTTCGTATATTCCACCAATCTTTCCGCGTGATGGGGAAAAGGCGCCATGGTCAAACTTGTTTTATCTTTTTCCTCAAACGCGTATTCAACGCCCTTGACCGCTTGCATGGGCATGACAAGACTCTCCGGACACAATGATTTGACAAGGGCATACTGCTTTTGGAGTTGTTCAAACATCCCTTCATAATATGCATTCTCGGCCCCGAATGTATAAACGCACATGCTCGGATGATTGCGCGTCCATGTCACAATTGGTTTCCAGATATCCTTGTAATGCGGACGGCAATTTTGGTCAAAAGCGCTCTTTGCATCGCCGACTTGAACTATAACGCCAAGCTCATCAGCGGCCTCCAACAGCTCGGGCGGCGGAATAAAACAGTCAAGGTTATGATAATTAAACCCAAATTCTTTCAAGCGTTTCATGAAATCCAGCCAGAATTCCCTTGATGTCGACACTGTAGCGGTCAGGGGATAGAACATTTGAATCGCATTATTGCCCCGCAGATAAATCGGCTGCCCATTCAGAAAAAGCTTTCGATTTTCGCTGCTCCAACGTCTTAATCCGAAACGCTCCTCGCGTCTATCCAGAACATCCTTGCCGGCAACCCATCTGATTTTTGTCCGGTACAGATTGGGCTCCCTGTCGCTCCATGGCTTGATTTCCGGAATCCTTTGCTTCCAATTCGCCTTGTAAACGCGTTTAAACTCCGGAACGGCGACTTCGCCTTGGGCAATGACTCTGTCGTCAGCGATATTACGCGCTTCCCAGAATATCTTCGATTCCACCATGTTTTCCCCGGAACCGGGAACGTCTAAATTGGCGCTCCAGACCACCTCTTTCAAGTCGGCGCCCGCCCTCACATAAACATCGGCAATCCGCCCATATCCTTCCGAGATATGAAGCGTTACCGGACGAAATAATCCGCCGGCGCGCCCCTGAACCCCAGCATACGTTAACTTTCCAAGTAATCCCTGCGTGTTATCCAAGGCAATGGTCAGCTCATTTACTGCGCCTGCTTTCAAATGGGGCGTCAGATCAAAGGAAAAAGGAGTATAGCTTCCACAGTCATACCGTCCAACCAGGGAGCGATTGAGCCATACATGATAACGTCCGCCTGCCGCCCATCCGACGGTCAGACTTACCGTTTTGTTTTGCCAAGCCGTCGGCACATCTATTGTGGTCCGGTGCCAGCCTACACCGCTCAGGTAACGCACATTCCATCCAGCATCAAGAAATTCGGCTTTAGGCCACCACGCCGCCGCATGGAAAAGATCCAATTGCTCATCCCAGCGAACGGGAACCCGTATTTTCACGTCAAACGCCGAATCCGGAGGCATATCCGGAATGTCTTTTATATCCGCCGGAGTATAAGTGAAATCCCATTCCCAATCCAACGAAATATCTTCAGGCTGTTTGCCGTTCATTCTCAAAAATAGATCATTACTTGAGTTGATTGCAAAAGTTTTTGATTGAATTGTCACAAAATGTATTCCTTCCCCAAATTTAAGTCAATTTTTATGATCCGACCTTTCGGAGTCGCAAAAAAGGGCATTTTGAGCCGTTTTTTACGACACTCCGTCTCTCCGCTCTTCCGGCGGGTCTGTTTCGCGCCTGTTTCCGTCTTTATTATTCATGCCGTTCAACTACAGAATCAAATGAAATATCTGCTGGGCGGTCAAGGCCAGCACCGCAAACATAAGATGGCACATGACCTTGGCCGCCCCGCGCACCCGAAACGTATACGCTCCATAATTCTCCAGATACGCAAATATACGCTCGGCCGTGGAACGCTCATTATACCGCCGCGCCTGCGCCGGCTCCATCGGCATCTTCTCCCCGCCGCGCGGATTCGTGTCTATTATCGCGATATGCCCAAGCTTTTCGCTGTATTCCCGAATCGCGCCGGCATCATAGGCCGAGTCCACTCGTGGCGCGTGGCGAGCCATCAGATCGTAAAAATTCGTGACGCGTTCCGTGCTCATCTGCGCCAATGGTATCGCCGCCTGGCTGTCATGCAGACTTGCGGAGGTCAATATCGCGCTCACCGGAATATCGCCATCCATCGTGTCAACATGCAGTTTATAGCCCTTCCACATTGTTTTCTTTCCGTCGCTGTTCCTCTTGCAGCCCCAGTCGCATTTCCGCGGCAGTCCATCCAGATTTTCCATCAGCGTCAGTTTAATCTGCCGTTCCAGCCGCTTCATTTCCTTGTCGGGCTTTTCGCGTTGTTCGCCCTGTCGCGGCCGCCCTTTCTTTTTGGCAAATTGCTCGGTTTTCTCCGCAACCGGCTTTTTAACCGCTTTTTCTCTGGCCTCTATGGCCGTGGAATCCCGGCTGATATGCCCGCCCACCTTCCGGCTCCCGTGGGCTTTTACTATCGCCTCGTGCACTTTTTCCGGCAATTTCCCCTCCGCAAAATCGCCAAACGCGCGACTGAACGTGGATTCCGATGGTATCTCGCCAACGCTCTCCCATCCGCACATCCGCCTCAAACTCGGATTCCCATTCAAATATTCCACCAACCCTTCCGTGGTCGCAATACCGTAAACCGCTTTTGCGATAAACGACTTGGCAATCGCCATCCGTTCCGCGGGTGGTCGCCCCAGCCCCTGCCATTTATACGATTTCATCGCCGATTCCAGCGCTTCCGCGCACAATTCGCAAATCATGATGAATTTACGCTCCTTTTCGCTCAGTTCGCCTACCATTTCCTCCAGTTCCGGAAACAAACTCTTCTGAATATTGCGCCACAGTTTTCCGATCGGATAATCAATCTTGGCCATACGTCCTCCTTGTATACAAGGTATTGCCTATCAAGGAGTAATGATACATTAAAACCTAAAAACTGTCTATGCTTTTCTTAAAAATAATTCGCGCTTTCTGATACTTTTGCAACTGACTCATTTTCCATATGCTTTTAATTCGGCAATCAACCAGATTAAACTGGATTGACTTTGTATCCAATACTCTGCGCATTGATAGGTTCCTGCCCTGAAATGTAGCCTGTCATCACGACTGTACTC
>Ga0074199_1001249_pt1 | contig 24306 bp, 22 predicted proteins | sample EPASupsiteSAE347_FD_64528 | JGI IMG/M metagenome (GOLD analysis project Ga0074199, IMG submission 64528) | Bioremediated contaminated groundwater from EPA Superfund site, New Mexico - Sample SAE3-47 | ecosystem: Environmental > Aquatic > Deep subsurface > Groundwater > Contaminated ... | reverse complement strand
AAATTTACAGATGAAGATATTGCAAAATTGAACCTGGAATCTCATGATTTACATCCAAAATGGAATTATACTATTTTACCAAAAATTGACTGAATTTAGATAAGTTATTTTTCGGTACTGCCTAAGTCGTTGCGGTCTGTGATAACTATGATGGTGGGATTATTCAGACTTAAGACCAGCTTGGCGGTGTAGAAAACCATTGAAATGGATTTGCCGCTGCCCTGTGTGTGCCATACAACACCACCCTTGCGGTTTCCGCCTGCGGATGCGGCTTTGATCGTGTTTTCTACTGCTTTATTGACCGCATAGTATTGATGATAGGCAGCTAACTTCTTTTCAGTCTCAACCTGTGTGATGCCTGTTTTTGTGTCTTTCTTCTTTGATTTCTCAAATATTATGAAGTTGCGTACAAGATCTAATAAGGTAGTGGGGTTCAGCATTCCTTTTATCAGGATCTCTAACTGTGGAATAAATCGTGATGATTCTTTTTTGCCGTCTGCACTCTTCCATGTCATATAGCGGCTGAACCCCGCGGAAACGCTTCCTGCCCTGCAATCCATTCCATCAGATATAATGCAGACCTCATTGTAAGTAAATAAGCCCGGAATGGTGGCTTTGTAGGTCTGGATCTGGTCATAGGCTTTTTTTATGGTTGCAGTTTCATCTGCCGCATTCTTCAACTCGATCAGCACGATCGGGATACCATTGATAAAGAGCAAGATATCGGGTCGTTTGTTCTGGTTATTCTCAATGATCGTGTACTGATTGACAATTAAAAACTCGTTGTTGGAAGGATGACTGAAATCAATCAGCTCCACTTCATAACTTCTTTCATAGCCATCCTGCTGATAGGGTATTTTTACTTTCTCAACTAAGAGCTGGTGAAAGGTTTCATTGTTGTGAAGCATGTCGGGTGAATAAATGCGCAGCACTTTTTGCACAGCCTGTTCCTGTGCATCCGCTGGAATATCCCGGTTTAACCTTGCAACGGCTTTGCGCAGGCGCCGGGTTAAAATGATTTGCTCGAAACTTTCCCTTTCGGCAGATTCGGCGCCGGGAGCAATAGCAAGGCCGTGAACATATTGCCAGCCCTGGGACTTGAGCACTTCGATGGCGAAAGTTTCTATGTTACTTTCTGTTATCGGATTCATTTAAACCAATTTTTAACAATGTATAAAAATCAAGTTTAATATATATAAGCATTATGTGACTTTCCGAGACCATCCACTAATTTGACAGGATAACAGGATTAACAGGATAGAAATGTAAAAAATGTATCCTGTCAATCCTGTTAATCCTGTCTATTGGCTAATTTTTAATCCTTAAAGATAATATGCGATTTGAGGAGTTGGATTTAGGAGAGACGTACCACAAACTTTATTGTGGAATAATTGCTTAAATAATTAATAATTTTTAACACTTCAGGATACAATGACAATTCGATATATACTGACCGATTATGTGAATCATCTTATGGCGGAAGCTGTCTATGATAAACTTGAAGATGGTACGTTTAGCGGGCGGATTCCCTCATGCAAAGGCGTAGTAGCTTTTGGCTCGACATTGCGTGATTGCGAAGAAGAATTGCGCTCCACTCTTGAAGACTGGATTCTGGTGGGTCTGAAATTAGGTCATACTTTGCCAGTAATCGCAGAAATAAATCTGAATACAATGCCGACTTATGAGCCAGTGGAAGCCCTGTAAGCGGCGGGATTTCATCCGGCGGTTGCGTAAACTTGGCTTCGAGGGCCCGTATTCTGGCACACGGCACCAGTTTATGATATACGGGCAGCATCGTATGGCAATTCCTTCCAATGCTGAATACTCAGTAATGTTTTATACCCTTAATGCGCTTTATCTCTTTGTCAAAATCGGAGATGAAGTTTCTATCCTGTATAACCCTGTATTTATCAAATTCCTGTTCAGCTTTGAGCTTTGCTTCCAGGGCTGACACCCTTCCTTTATCCACTAGAATGGGGTATTCGGACAGCTCCAGGAAGCTATGAAGCAGCCGCACCCAGTCTTCCATTTTTGTTATTATCTGCCTTTGTGCGCGGTTTTCTGCAAGGTCAAGATATGCAGAAACAATCTGGTTGAGTTGTTTTATATGCTCCATGTTCAGGTAATTTTTGGCAATGGACACGTCTGATTTCATTATTTTCCCGTCTGGCGCGTGTTTCCAGTTTGTCAGACCCATATACAGCTTTGTCGCATCCGCCGAGTCATAAATTATTTCCGCGGCTGTCTTTCCAGTGATTGCCCAGTGGAGCTTGTTCTGGACGGTGGCGAAAAAATCTTTTGATTATATACTCTTTCAGGGTATTTGTTGCCCAGATGCGGAATTGAGTAGCCTGGTATGAATTGACGCGATAGCCGACCGCAATAATGGCATCGAGATTGTAGATTTCCATTTTCCTGAGGACTTCCCTATCTCCTTCTTTTTGAACAGTTTCCAAAATGGAAAAAGTTGATTCTTTCCTTAATTCCCCTGTTTCATATATGTTTGCCAGATGCTTACTGATAGCAGGCACCTTTACTCCAAACAATCCTGCCATAGCTTTCTGGGTGAGCCATAGAGTTTCATCCTTTAATGCAACTTCCACATTAACTGCTCCATCATTTGAGGTATAGAGGATGAAATCAGATTGCTGTTTTACAATATCGGTTCTGTTCATATACCAGCCTCTTCGCGATCAAATTTTACTCTTATTTCCCCGCTCATCAGCTTCGGCAGCAGCGTATCCCGCAGGCGGGTGAGGGTGCGGGTTTCGTTTTTGTGCAGCATGTCGGGTGAATAAAACTTTGTCTGAATTTCCTCGCCATCTTCGGCAGTATGTGCAAATTTTGCACATACTGAATCTTCCTGTAACTCGTTCTCTGAAAAGATGTTCTTCAGGTGCCTGGTGACAACACTACGGTCTACATCGAACAGTTCCGCAATCCGCTTCTGGGGAAGCCAGATGTTTTCATTAGCGTATAGTACCTCAATGTTGATTTTTCCATCAGGTGTTTGATAAACGGTAATTTGGTTGTCGGGTAATTTTTTATTTTTGGACATATTTTACCTTTCGTACATCCACGGAAGCTCTGTTTTTTTCAGTTATTGTGCCAACCGCTTTTCGCAGGCGTTCCAGCAGCAGAATATCTTCAAAGCTTGTGCGCTCTGGTGTTGCGCTGTCTGGGGCTATATCGGGGGCGTAAACGTATTCGTATCCTTGTTTTTCGAGGGGTTCGATGGTAAAGGTTTCTATGTTGCTTTCGGTGATGAGGGTCATTGTTACAAAACTTTAAGCTTTTCCTCTTTAAGAAAAGTCCGCAATAACTTATCAGAGGTAAGAAAAACACAATCCTCATCCCTCAAAGTTAATGCTGCTGCTAATTGCAGTGAATCCAGGGTTCTCAAACCACGGCTGCCATATATCATCAACAGGTGTGAAGCTGATTCGACAATATCAGATTGCAGCATTATCCATTGGAAATTATCGCCATCATTTTGAAAACATTCGATAACTTCGATGGCGGCATTTTCCTCTATCTCCTTTTCTCTTATTTTCTTCCATAAGGCTGAACGGAATTCCAAAATGGCAAGCTCTGAAAGGAAAATTTCTCTGATATCGCTGGAAAGAGCCTTCAGTACGAAATCAGATCCTTCCTCCTGATGGTAAAGCTTAATGAGAGAAGAGGAATCCAGAAATGCTTTCATACAGCGCTCCTGCGCTCTTCTATAATCGCCTCGCTTAACGACCCCTTATAGCTTTCCAACAGCTTCTTAGCCTTTTTGAATGAGAATTTGCTAAGATCAAGTTTTTCTTCAACCGGCGCCTTTACCTCTTCCAAAAATGTAACTATCACATTAACCGGCTTTTCTGTTTTTATCTCCTCCCGGATAATCACCTTTCCGTCCTTATAAGTGCCTTTAACTGAAAGCATTTTGAATCTCCTGTTTATTAGTTATATTGTACAATTATATTACAACCCCAAATCATTTACCCTCACTTCCCCGCTCATCAACTTCGGCAGCAGCGTATCGCGCAGGCGAGTGAGGGTGCGGATTTGGTTATTGTTTTCCTTGATCTTCTTGAATAAAGGAATGCAGAACATATTAAAGTCCTTTATCATTTGAATCTTGGGTATGCTGATTTCAGTAGAGAGAGCAAGTTCTCTATTGAGTCCCGGAACGGCTGAATCTGAATTCATCTCCTCAAAATTCAAAGTTTTCAAAAGAAAATATTCATAGAAAAATCCTTCTGATTTCACTCTTGATTTTATTGAATAGGTCGTATCAATGGGAAAGAAGTTTTCAAAAAGATAGATTACCCGTCCAAGTGTGCCTTTTCTCCCAATAACAACACCCGGTCCTTCCACTAAAAACTCTGAATGATAGCCGACAATACCACTTGAACCAACAACGGGATATCCACTTCCTGACCTGATTTCTTCTTTTAATGCTTTACCATATATTAATTCTATGACATCTCCCAACTTCCCCGTCTCCCACCCCTCCTCCGCCTCCTCCACAAACCACTGCCTGAACAGCGTCTCTGCCAGTGCCTCCAGGGTTTTGTTCTGGCGGTGCAGCAGGTCTATCTTGTCATCAAGGCTGCTGAGGACGGAGGCGATGGAGTGTTGTTCTTCAATTGGTGGCAAACTCCATACCGTATCTTTCAAATAATCCCAATCGGCGCGAGGTATTCGAGTGCCACTTTCTCCATTATCTGCAGTATTAACAAAATCCCAATTGGCCAGAAAATAAAAGAGATAGTTTTGGTCAAAATATTTCTTCGCACGGAAAACCCAAATATCAGTCGAACAAATGCCATCGAATTGGGGTTTTACTACTTTTCTAAAATAAGGACGTAGCTTTCCAAATAGGATATCGTTACACTTGAACTTGAATTTGTTACTTTTTACATCTGAAGAAACACCAACTGAGTTTAGTCGAAGGTTTTCTTGCTCTATATTTTCAAGACCAATATAAGCATAGTCAGAACTACCGTCAGGGCTATACACATCCTTAATAATTTCTGCAAATTCACAGAGTTTATATTCCTTCCACTCACTCATCCCTGACAACCCTCCGTATCACAACCGCCTCGAACGTCTCCTCATCCCCATCCTCCGCAATCTGAAATTCGCCTTCATAGTACGGACTTTCAGGCTCATGCTTCACCTTAATAATACATGGTTGATAAAAATTCTCAAAGCCGCTTTCATAACCGCTGGTCAATACAGGTAAATCCTGTGGCAGGGATTTCAAAATTTCGATCAACTGACCGACTGTGAAATGGAATACTTCTTTTTTACTCATGACAATTCCTCCCTAACCCTCAATTCCGCCTCAATACATCTCAGAGATAATCTGAATTCATTCGGCAGATTCTTTGTGATATTCCGTCCCCATGGAATCTGTACTAATTGGGCTACAGCTTGTTGCCCAATATTTGTTTCAAATTGCGAAACAGCTTGTTTCGCAATTGGGTTTTCCTTCATATAAAACAAATAACATTGCCTTATAATCTCAAGATTTCTTTTTGAAGAACCCTTCATATCAGGAAATTCTGCCATTAAATCGTGACTCAGTTTTGAGCGAAAACCATCTCCCCGCTTTGCAGTCGCCCGTTTATCCACAATATCAGCGCCAAGCTCCCGATAAAAGTTAAGCATTTCAGAGTCTGCTTTTCTTTCTTTCAGCCATGCGGAATAGTCTTTGTTGAGATTAATGCGTTCACTCATATCCCGCCATCCTTATTTCATATGACCCTTTTTGTTCTAAAATCAGGCGCTTTTCCCGTTCTAATTCAGCCTTCAGTTCTTCTTCTGTTGGTAATATCAGGCGGTATTTTGAAGCAAAGAGCTGTCTGCTTTCCTTCAACACGCTATAGCGAGCAATGATCTCATCCTTTTCCGTACACAGAAGAAGCCCTATTGTGGGATTATCACCTTCGGTTTTCATTCTGTCTTCAAATAGACGCACATACATATCCATCTGTCCGATGTCCTGATGGGTGAGCTTTCCGGTTTTGAGATCTATGAGCACGAAGCATTTGAGGAGGTAATTATAAAAAACCAGGTCAATGTAGAAATCCGATGTTTCGGTAGTTATTCTCTTTTGCCGGGCAACGAATGCAAATCCTTTTCCAAGTTCAAGGATAAAATCTTTCAGATTGTCAATAATAGCCTGTTCCAGGTCAGACTCCCTGAACTGCGAAGAGTCGGGCATACCAAGGAACTCAAGAACATAAGGATCTTTTATAAAATCTTGCGGTGTTTGGGCAAGACTAGCGGTTTTTTCCTGCATCTCTTCGATGACAGGCGCTTTGTTCCGACTTGTAAGAAGACGTTCATAATAAAGCGAGTTTATCTGGCGCTCAAGAGCCCGGGTACTCCAATTTTGCTCAGCCGCCTCATGCATATAATAATCACGGGCAGATGGATTTTCCAGCCGCATGATTAGACGATAGTGAGTCCATGTCAATTCTCTACGCAGTGCGTAGAGTTTTTCATCTGTTTGAAAAATCAGGTAAAACTGTCTGAAATTCCAGATGTTTGCTTCCGTGAATCCCCGCCCAAATTCAGCCGAGAGTTGTTTTGAAAGTTCCCTGATAAGCTGTTTACCATATTCTGCGCGGGCTTCTCCTTGTTGTTCTTCCTGTACTATCCGTTTGCCTATCTGCCAGTACGCCTCTACCATAACAAAGTTCACGGCAGTATATGTTTTTTGCCTTGCCTGTTGAATTATGGCTCTTACATCGTTAAAGAATGATTTATTCGGATGCATATGTGCCATAGCTATTTCTTCTCATTTTTGCATTTTCAGCTTTCATATATCTGTATAGTTATTTCAATAGTTATTAATTTTCCATGTATTCCATTTTTGGTTTGAACCGGAACACGGATGACACAGATCAGACGAATTTTCACGGATCCGTGCGCATCCGCGTCATCCGCGCAATCCGTGTTCCATTAGATGATTTTTCTCTTTATCAGATGGCGATGAAATTTTTGTAGAGTGACTGCATCATACGTTCACCTTGATTTTACTCAAATTTGTTTTAATACGTGAATTCAGTTCCGCTTCTTCTGCTATCTGTTGTTCCAATTCCGCTTTTAAGGAAGTGAACCTTTCGGGAAAATTGAAATCATCTTCATCATCGGCCAAGCCAATATATCTTCTAGGTGTCAACACAAAATTCAAAGTCTTCACGTCATCCACTGCCGCCGATTTGCAAAAGCCCTGCACATCCTTGTATTCGCCCTCACCTGTGCGCCAGTCATGGTAGGTGCGTGCAATCAATGCAATATCTTCATCAGACAATTCCCTGTTTTTGCGGTTAATCAAATGTCCCATATTGCGGGCATCAATAAACAATATTTTGCCCTGGCGTTTTTGCCTGTTACGGCTCAAAAACCACAGGCAAGCAGGGATTTGTGTATTCAAAAATAACTTGGTAGGGAGATTCACAATGCAATCAATCAAATCATTTTCCACCATCGCCCTGCGTATTCCACCTTCGTTGTTGGTCTTGGTGGTCAGCGAACCCTTTGCCAGTACAAAGCCTGCCTGCCCGGTAGGAGCAAGATGATAGAGGAAGTGCTGTATCCATGCATAGTTTGCGTTGGCTGGCGGTGGCGGCAGTTTTTGTCCCAACACGCTCCAGCGCGCATCATCACGGAGCAGCTCGCCGCTCCAGTCGCTGTCGTTGAATGGCGGGTTTGCAAGGATGTAATCAGCCTTCAAATCCTTATGCATATCGTTGAGAAAAGAGCCTTCATTGTTCCATTTAACGTTGCTGCTATCAATGCCGCGGATGGCTAAATTCATCTTAGCCAGACGCCATGTGGTCTGGTTGCTCTCCTGCCCGTAAATTGAGATGCGGTCTTTGGGATCAATTCTTAATTTCCTCCCATTGTTCTTTTTATAATGATCCTGATGTGCCTCTATGAACTTCTCACTCTGCACAAACATACCCCCGGAGCCGCAGCAGGGGTCAAAAACGCGCCCTTCATAAGGCTCAAGCATTTCAACCAGCAGTTTTACCACGCTGCTCGGAGTGTAGAATTGTCCTCCCTTTTTGCCTTCTGCCAGTGCAAATTCACCTAAAAAGTATTCAAATACCTTGCCCAGGAGATCTTTACCTTTTGCCTCCTTAGAACCCAATTCCGCGCTGCCTATAAGGTCAATCAAACCACCAAGGTTCTGTTTGTCTAACTTCTCCTGTGCATACACCTTTGGCAACACCCCTCTTAGGGAAGGATTGTCCTTCTCGATGGCATCCATGGCTTCATCTACATCTTTGCCTATGGTGGGAAGTTTTGCGCGACCCTGCAGCCAGCTCCAGCGCGAAGAAGGGGGCACGTAGAAAACCTTTTCAGCAGTGTATTCGTTCTTATCTTCGGGGTCTGCACCTTCATATTCGCCTTTACCTTCTTTCAGCATTTGGTGAAGTTCTTCAAAGGCGTCAGAAATGTATTTCAGGAAGATTAAGCCCAATACAATATGTTTGTATTCGGCTGCGTCCATGTTCTTGCGCAATTTGTCGGCTGCCTTCCAGAGTTTCTTTTCTAAAGGTTCATCATTATGGTTGTTTTTCTCTTTATCGTTCCGAGCCATCAGTCATACTCCTACCTTATATAGTGAATGTAAGCTTTAACCTTTTTTGATGTTATATAATAACAATCTTTATCTTATTCCAGCCTGAAATCAGCACATAATGTTGGTTGAAGAGTCGAATCAAATAATAAAAAAACCACAGATGAACGCGGATAAACGCAGATTTGTAAATTCTGGCATCCAGCAGCCCTCAGAAATTTATTTAGGAGCCAAATTAATTAATTCACCGCAAAGGACGCAAAGGGCGCAAAGCGCAGTTACGAAAATCTTTGCGACCTTTGCGATCTTTGCGGTGAGGGGTATAAATTACCTGATTGGATTATTTGATACTACTTCTGCTCATTTATTGGTGTTCATCTGCGCTCATCCACGGTTAATAAAATTAGGGGCCCAATAAATGAAATTCGCCGCCAGCGACGCAATGCTCGCCTATTTCAACGCCCTTGAATCCGAACTCAACAGAGCCATCGCCCTTGCCAACCGCGCGCGCGCCAACGGTGCGGACCCGAAGCCGGAAACAGAGATACCCATAGCAAAAGACCTCGCAGACAGGGTCGAGAAACTCATCGGTGTGGAAGGGGTTGCAAAGCGGTTAAGGGAGCTTGAAGCTGCAATGTCAAGAGAAGAAGCCTCACTTCAGCTCGGTCTTGAAGTAGCGAGCGGTAAGATCAAACAGTTTGAATCAAACAGGGATGCCATTGAAGCTGCTGTAAGGGTATCGATGGCAGTCCTCACCGAAGGTGTTGTGGCTGCACCAATAGAGGGTATTGCCAAAATAGACCTTGCAAAAAACGACGACGGCTCAGACTATATCCGGGTTTATTATGCCGGTCCGATACGAAGCGCAGGCGGCACGGCGCAGGCGCTCTCTGTACTGGCTGCCGATTATATCCGCGCGAACCTCGGTATAAACCCTTTCGTCCCGAGACCTGAAGAGGTCGAGCGGTACGTAGAAGAGATTACTGCATACCGGCGCGTAGCCAATTTGCAGTATCTCCCGACCGATGACGAAATACGCCTGATCGTCAGGAACTGCCCAATCTGCATAGATGGCGAACCCACAGAGGAGGCTGAAGTGGAAGGACGGCGCGACCTCCCCCGCATCGAGACGAACAGGATACGCGGCGGCATGGCACTTGTAATCGCAGAGGGCATTGCGCTCAAAGCACCGAAAGTGAAAAAACATGTGGATAAGCTCAAGCTTGGCGGCTGGGACTGGCTTGAAAAATTCGTTGTCACGGTCAAGACAGATGATGCATCAGCACAGTTAAAACCAAAGGATAAGTACCTACAGGATTTGATTGCCGGGAGACCTGTTTTCTCCTACCCATCAAGGCCAGGGGGTTTCAGGCTCAGGTACGGCAGGGGCAGGAACACAAGTTTTGCAGCCGCAGGCATCAGTCCGGCCACAATGGTATTGATGGACGATTTCATCGCAGCAGGCACACAGATAAAGGTAGAGCGCCCAGGTAAAGCTGCAGGTATAGCGCCTGTGGATACGATCGAAGGACCTACGGTCCGACTTTTTAACGGCGACGTGATGAGGGTGGATACAGCACACGAAGCTCTTAAGATAAGACCGTCGGTCCAGAAGATACTCGACATAGGCGAGATTTTAATAAACTTCGGGGATTTTCTTGAGAACAATCATCCCCTTGTGCCGTCATCATATTGCTATGAATGGTGGCTCCAGGAACTTGCAGCCAGAACTTCGATAAGGGAACACGGAGACCTGAAAAACCCTGATCAAAAAACCGCGCTCTTGCTGTCAGATACTTATAAGGTGCCTCTTCATCCGAAATATACGTACCTCTGGCATGATATCAAACTTGAAGAATACGCTCAATTGGCCGAATATATCCAGAAGAACGGTAAATTCGTTGAAAAACTCGAGTTTCCGCTTGACGATAAAATAAAAAATATTCTTGAGACGCTGCTTGTTCCCCATACTGTGCGTGAAAAGCAGATATACATTGAAGAACCGCTCCCGTTGATGAGATGCCTGGGTCTTGACCCCGGCCTGAAAAAGACCTGGTCTGCGCCTGGCCCCAATATTATGGATACGGTCTCGATAATAAGCGGAATAACCATTAGAAGTAAAGCGCCAATCAGGATCGGTGGCAGGATGGGAAGACCTGAAAAATCAGATAAACGTGAGATGAAGCCAGCGCCGCATGTACTTTTTCCCATAGGTGAGGCGGGTGGCAGGAGGCGTTTGCTCCAGAGCGCAAAAGATTTCGTTGATGATGGTGAAAACGGCGAAATTAAGAACACTGATTTTAAAACAGGACTGTCGGTCCAGAAAGAAAAGGTTGGTACAATAAAAGTCCAGATAGGCGAGCGCATCTGTCCCTCATGCAAGACCAGGACGTTCAAGAACAGATGTAACTGCGGGGAATTCACACAGCCACTGCTTAAGTGTCAATCTTGCGGAATCCAGGTACAGAAGCCTGTCTGCCCTAAATGCAAAAAAGAGACTACCTCTGTCACTGAGATGGATATAGATTTCAAATCAGAATGTATGCTTGCGCTGAAAAATCTGGGAGAGAGGGATAACTTCGGATCCATAAAAGGGGTTCTCGGCCTTATGTCAAAAAACAAGACGCCTGAACCGCTTGAAAAAGGCATCCTGCGCGCAAAACATGATATCGTTATGTTCAAGGACGGCACCGTGAGATACGACCTCTCAGACCTTCCTCTTACCCACATCAAGCCAAAAGAGATAGGCGTTCCTGTGGAGAGATTGAAAGAACTCGGTTACGCGAACGATGCATATGGAAAACCTCTTATCGATGAGAACCAGGTACTTGAACTAAAAGTGCAGGATATAGTTGTTTCAAAAGACTGCGCCGAATATCTGCTGAAAACGGCAAAATTCATCGATGACCTGCTTGTAAAATATTATAAGGTCGAGCCGTATTACAATATTTCCGGCATTAACGAGCTTATCGGGAAGCTTGTAATAGGGCTTGCGCCCCATACCTCGGCAGGAGTGCTAAGCCGCCTTATCGGGTTCACGGGCGCATCCGTGGGATACGCGCATCCCTTTTTCCATGCTGCAAAGAGAAGGAACTGCTTCCATGGAGATGAAAAATTATTGATTTACAGAGGAGATGGCTTTGAGCTTTTAACGATTCGCGAGCTTGTTGAACTCAGTCTTACCGGCAAAACAGAAAAAGATGATTTTGGAACCGAATACAGGGAGATACAGGACCTGAAAACGTTTGCCTTCAACATAAAAACGAAAAAATTCGAGCTGGCGGATATAACCTGTGTTTCAAAACATATTTCTCCGGAAAAGCTGATCGAACTAAAAACGAAAAGCGGTAGAAAGATAGTCGTGACTAAAGATCATCCGTTCCCGGATAGATCAGGAACAAAAGTGAGGGCGGAGGATGCGGATGAGTTATTAATCCCCTGGAACCTCAAAAGACCTCCTGTTGAAACTAAAGAGAACATCGACCTGCTTTCGATAACAGATGCTGAAGACATTATGATAAGGACAGAAAGCGATGTTTTCGAGGAGGATGTACCTCTTTCACAGATAAGCAAAAATCTTGGAATGAGTTATAAGACATTTACGAATTATATTTACAGAAAGTCATATCCTTTAGAGATGGTCAACAGATTTAATCCTGATGTGATCGATGCAGGAAATTACCTGATAGGGAGCAAAAGAGATAAGGTTTCTATAAAGCCCAGCATAACCGTAGATGATGATTTCTTATCACTGTTAGGATTTTATTTAGCTGAAGGGTTTATTAAGAAGAATCAAATTAATTGTTATCAGGTATCCATAACCGCTACTAAAGAATGGACAAGACGTATATTAAAGGAAAAAATAAACACCGTTTTTGGTTTGCGCCCAAGTATTTCAGGAAACCATGTAACGATATGCTCAAGATTCGTCTACGAACTTTTCGAAGAACTGAAAATCGGTAAAGATGCGAAAACAAAAAGGGTTCCTAACTTTGTGTACTCCCTGCCAATGGATAAGATAAATGCATTTTTGGGAGGTTATTTCACTGGAGATGGGTCGTGCTCTCTGCAGAGCACGTTAGAGGTCAATTTAACTTCAGTAAATAAATGGCTGATAGATGGTGTATCCTTCCTTCTGATGTTTTCCGGGATTAAGCACTCTATCTACGAGGATAAGATAAGGATTTATGGCAGCGAAGCAAGAAAATTCATAGAGGACATAGGCTTCCTCGGCGAGAAGCAGAAGCATGCTGAAGAATTGCTTAAAAAATGGCTGGCTAAAAAAGGCCGGGCAAGAACCAGTTTTGATGAAGATGTGTTCATTGATAAAGTTGTAGAACGAAAAGAGATAAGCTCTCAAGATAAATATGTATATAATCTGACAGTCGATACTCACCACAGCCTCATTTGCTCGGGAATTACTACCTTTCAGTGCGACGGCGATGAGGACTGCGTGATGCTGCTGATGGACGGGCTCCTGAACTTCTCGCGCTCCTACCTCCCGGACAAGCGAGGAGGGCAGATGGACGCGCCTCTTGTGCTTACCACGCGCATCGACCCGAACGAGGTGGATAAGGAAGCGCATAATATAGACGTGCTTTTCCAGTATCCTCTTGAATTCTATGAAGCTACACTTGGGTATAAGAACCCTAAGGATCTCGTAAAGCTAATGGATACGGTGAGCGGCAGGCTGGGAACGCCCGCACAGTACGAGGGCTTCGGTTTCACCCACGATACAACGGATATAGCTGCAGGACCGAAGAACAGCGCGTACAAGACGCTGGGGACAATGATAGAGAAGATGGACGCGCAGCTGGCGCTGGCGCGGAAGATAAAGGCTGTTGACCCGCAGGATGTTGCGGAGAGGATAATAAACTCGCATTTCCTGCCCGATCTTATCGGCAACCTGCGCTCCTTCTCAAAGCAGAAGGTGAGGTGCACGAAATGCAATGCAAAGTACAGGCGCCCGCCCCTGCGCGGGACGTGCCCGAAGTGCGGGGGGAATGTCGTGCTCACGGTGCATGAGGGGTCGGTGAGGAAGTACCTTGAGACCTCGCTGCGGATAGCGGATGAGTATAATGTGAGGCATTATACGAAGCAGAGGCTTGAGCTGCTTGAGCTTGAGATGAGGTCGCTGTTTGAGAGCGATAAGGTGAAGCAGAAGGGGCTCGCGGATTTTATGTGAGGCTCAGAGCCTTTGGAAAAGCATTATAAGGATTAAAATCAATTTGAAAATATGACTGAATGGGTTGCAATTAAAGATGTATATGCTCAAATTATGGTATGAATGAATTAGATGAAATTGGATTCTGAACGGATGACAATTATGGACTCAATTATTCAAAAAAGAGATCAAGAAGAGCTAGAAGTAATGTCAGGGATACAAGAGCCAGCCGCGGAGTATATTCGCAATAAAGATGTGCCTTTATTTTTTGTACAGGGATCTTATTCTCAAATTGACCATACAAAGCTAATTCCAGAAATCCCAATTCTATTCTATTCTCATCCTAATGGTGAAATCTGGAGTGGAGATGCCATATCTTGGCTGAGTTCTTTAGAGAGTGAATCAGTCGATCTAATCTTTGCCGATCCCCCCTATAATATCAAGAAAGCGGAATGGGATACCTTCGAGTCACAACAAGCTTATGTTAATTGGTCGCTTGAGTGGATTGAACAGGCTTCTCGTGTTCTAAAGCCAACAGGGACTCTATATATCTGTGGATTCTCTGAGATATTGGCTGATCTCAAACTGCCTGCTTCACGTTTCTTTTGCGGCTGCAGATGGCTAGTGTGGCATTATAAGAACAAAGCTAACCTCGGTAAAGATTGGGGTCGCTCCCATGAAAGCATACTGCATTTTAGAAAGAGTGAGCAATTTACTTTCAATATCGATAACGTGAGAATTCCTTATGGAAATCACACCCTGAAATATCCGGAGCATCCGCAAGCTGAGACCAGCCAATACGGAAAAGGGCAAAGCAACAAGAATCATCTCTGGCAACCACATCCGAATGGAGCCAAACCCAGAGACGTTATAGAAATTCCAACTACTTGTAATGGAATGCATGAAAAGACCCCTCATCCGACTCAAAAACCAGAGGAACTCTTAAGAAAAATTGTCTTGGCGTCATCAAATCCCGGTGATGTTGTAATCGATCCATTTCTTGGTTCGGGCACAACAGTTGTTGTCGCTGAGCAACTCAGGCGAAAATGGAAAGGATGCGACCTTTCACTTGAGTACTGCCAATGGGCTTCCCAGCGGATTGAAAAGGTTGAAGGGTGGTCGATTGAGAAATGGATTCGATACGATCTTGATAATACGGAACGGAGAAAAGCCATCCGATGAAGAGAGTAATCTTATCTGATCTACAAGAGAGTGTTCAAGACATCTCTGCTTTCGGAACATTGAATGATTATATGATGATTGGCCGCACGTTCCTTGATTTCATTGAAAGTACGAAGCCCACTCGTATAATTTCTCCTTCTCATTCCAACTATATTTTCTATCAATATGGCAAAGATTATGGACATAAAATAACTCGCCCACTAAATATTGACTTATTTATCGAATCGACCACCGATTTTGAAAAAGCTTTTGATAGGTTCATCGCTTTTCTTGCCGATATCAAACAATTTCAGGCGGCAGCCAATGACCAGAAAGGCAATAAGCAGTATATTGAATCCAAAGAGATTAATAAAGTGGTATACACAGTACAACAAGCTATCGGCAGCATTGTCGATTCGTTTGAGAATAGCAACCAATCCCGAAAGCGAGTGGGACAGCTTTTCGAGACGCTTGTCAAATTGATCATCCAAGAGGCGGGAGTACAATGTGAACCCCGTACCATCAACATACCAATACCGAATTACCCGGGTTATGAAATGTCTTACCAATTAGATTTAGTGTTCTCTCGCAACAAAGCCATTATTGCCACTGAGACGAAGTTCATCCATCCTTTAGAAGTCGTTGGCTCGGTTAAGACTACCAGTAAAGACAGGATCGATAAAGTCTTTCTGGACAAATACTTGCTGACCAAGCTTCTTGGTAGAGACATACCTGTAATTGCCATATTTCTCCATGATGTTCAACGCGCCCAAAGAGGCAACAGCATTTTCGGGATCAATTCGACTTTTAAAAGCAATCACTTCTTAGGTTATACTGTGGCTTTAAACAAATTGGATGGAGTCTATTACGTCGATCCCAGGCCAGAAATGACCACCAATGAACGGTTACGCGAGCAGATACACGATTTTCAGCAATTCCTGGTGGAAGATTTATGGATGCTCTCAAGCAAATAAGAGGTAAGATATGCCATGATTAAATATCAGCAACATTGACGCACATGACTGATAAAAAAATGTAATGTGGACCTGGCGGGATTTGATAGCCCTTTTGAGGATTTGCACCTCTTAGTCTTCAACAAAGGACACCCGCATCCTTTTGGTTTTCAGCCAACTGCTCCACCGTTGAGCTACAGGCCCACTTTCTTAATGAACTTCATATTATAAGTAAGTAACGGTCTGCAAAAAACAAAAATATTTATATAATATATTGAATAAAATACCCAAGTTACTGGAGTTTGAGACAGGGTCTCTTTTTGAAAGCGATAAGCTGAAGCAGAAGGGGCTTGCACCCTTAAATGAAATTAGTAATACGATAGAAATATTTATATAGTAAATATTTAATATTAGAAACGCTCAAAACCAATAAAATTAAATCTCAAGAAAGTGGCAACGGCCAATTAAGGGATTCGACTGAATGGTGGATTATGCGAAATCAAGTTCGGATGAGAAGCGAGATGTTTAAATGAGTAGACCCTTTAAATCTGAATTGGTTCTTGAAGAGAAAATTTCAAAATCGAATTTTCGTGCGTACCATGTTGGCTTCGAAGAAAATAAATTTAGATTACAACCTCTGGTAGATGTTATTCGTCGAGTTATTCCTGAATTTGCACTCGGATATTACGAAGGAGCTGCCATTCCTTTAACCGAAATCGTAGATAAATTACAAGAAGCAGCCACAACTGTTTATACTACTGAAAAATATAAAAATCGTGGGGAATTTGGAGAACTCATATTACATCTACTCCTACGAGATTTTTGTAATACCATACCTCTAATATCTAAAATATACTTTAAAGATTCATTGAATGTAACAGTGCATGGTTTCGATGGTGTCCATATAACTATTGAAAATGGTAATAAAAAACTATGGCTAGGCGAATCTAAGCTTTATACAAACGGAAAAGATGGTATAAAAGACCTTGCTAAAGATTTAAAAGCACATATTGATGCTGATTATCTTAGAAAAGAGTTTCAGTTAATTTCAAGAAAACTTCCTGAACCTGTTCCTAATATAGAATATTGGAGACAATTGATGAATAAACATCAGAAATTAGAAAACATTCTTAATGGAATTTGTATTCCTTTAGTATGTACTTATTCCAGTGACCTTTTCAAAAATCATTTTGATGAAACTCAGAAATATTTAAATGATTTTAAACAAGAATGCCACTATTTACATGATGAGTTCAAGAAAAAAAGTATTTCAACCAGTGTGGATGTCATTCTGATGCTATTACCTGTGCCAGATAAAGTTGAACTTAACAAGGAACTCGACAAAAGATTGAAATGGATGCAGAAAATCTAATGCAAAAAAGTTACGAAAAAGTAATTAATATTTTAAAAGTTTATAATAAATTAGACTTTGAAAATAGCTTTGCAATCTTAAAAATTTGTAATATACTACTTAATAACGAAGTATATGAGGGCAAAGGCAGAGATTTGGTTATAAGGGTTTTAGATGGATGGGATAAAATACATCCAGCTACTTACGACGCATGGAATGATGTAGTTGAAGCAGCTGGTCTCCAACCATATGTGCAGTATGAATTACTTACTGGAGCTGCATGTATTAGACATGAGTATTTTAAGTCAAAAGCATTAAAAGATGTCTATTTTCATGAAGAACAGATGAAATTATCTATGCTTTTAAATGCTTCGAAAAGCATAATAGTGAGCGCACCTACAAGCTTTGGAAAAAGTTTACTTATCGAGGAGATAGTCTCAACTCTGAGATACAAAAATATTGTTATTATCCAGCCTACTTTAGCATTACTCGACGAGACGCGAAAAAAATTCCAAAAATATCGTGATATATATGATATAATAATTAGTACATCTCAACAGCCCACACAGGATTGTAATTTATTTTTATTTACGGGTGAAAGGGTTGTCGAATACAAATATTTTCCTCAAATTGACTTTTTTGTTATTGATGAATTCTATAAATTAAGTGCAGATAGAGATGATGAAAGAGCTGAAACTCTTAATCTGGCGTTATACCGCCTCTTGAAAATGACTACTAAATTTTACATGCTTGGCCCAAATATTAAAAGCGTCTCTTCGGAATTCATTCAAAAGTATAATGCAACATGGTTTCCTACAAACTTTGCCACTGTAGCAGTTGATGTTATAACTGTTAACAAGAAAGATTCTAATAAAAAACGAAAAGACCAAGAGAAAATAGATATAGAGAACGCATTATTTGAATTATTGGAAAGTTTAAAAGAGCCTACGCTTATATATTGTTCATCACCCGATCGAGCTAATAAACTAGCATTAAAATACATGGAGTTTATTTCGGATAAAATCAGGATAAAAAATAATTTTCACGAAGATCATGAACTTATCCAATGGATAGATGAAAATATTCACAAAGAATGGAATTTAAGAAAAACTTTACTTTTCTCAACTGGTGTTCATCATGGTTCATTACCGAGACATTTAGCAAGTACGATTGTTGATTTGTTTAATAAAGGCGAAATAAAATATCTTTTTTGTACTGCAACCCTTATCGAAGGTGTGAATACTTCCACAAAAAATGTAGTTCTTTTTGATGAAAAGAAGGGGCGCAAATTAATAGATTATTTCGATTTTAAAAATATCGTTGGTAGATCTGGAAGAATGAGCCGTCATTTCATTGGTAAGGTTTTCCAATTCCATCCAGAGCCAGATAAAATTGAAGTCGATGTAGATTTTCCGGTTGTTACACAATCTAATGCACCAATAGAGTTACTGGTACAAATCGAATCTAAGGACCTTAAGCAAACTAGCATAGATAAATTAAAATCTTTTGAAAGTTTGAGTGAAGATGTTAAGAAGCTTTTGAAAAAAAATATAGGCGTTCCGATAGAAGGACAGTTAAATATATTAAGAATTCTTGATGCGCAGTTTGACTATTACTATCCATATATGTTTTGGTCGAGAACTCCCAATATTGATCAATTGGAAAAAGTAATTGAATTAGGTTGGAATAACTTGTTACGTAAGGGAGAATCTAGGGGTGGCGCGCGTACACCAAAGCAATTAGCATATTTAACATTAAGTAGTAGGCAAAAATCCATCAAAATGATGTGTATGGATATGATAAATTCTGATTATTGGATAAAAGAAGAGCCTGACAAAAATTTGCGAATACAAAAAGTTGTAAATCAAGTCCTACAAGTTACAAGACACTGGTTTGATTATAAGCTTCCTAAAATCCTTACTGTTATTTCTGAAATCCAATCCTTTATTTGTAAGAAAAAGGGAGTAGAGCCAGGAAATTATGCTTTCTTTGCTAATCAAATTGGGAACCATTTTTTGCCTGAAAATTTGGCAATTTTATTAGAGTATGATGTACCAGTATCGGCAATAAAAAAATTAGCACCATATATTAAGCGTGATATAGAATATGAACAAATGCTTAAGAAATTAAGAAATATTGATTTGGTGGGTATAGGTTTACTACCTTATGAAATTAGTAAAATTAGAAAATTGTTAGGTTAAAATGCAATTTCATTTAAATCAAGAATAAGAAAACGAAGAAACAACTTTACAATGTACTAGCAAGATGGAAAGATGAAAGCGAGAATTGTGGCGGTGTTGGATGAAAGAACATATATTAGCAAAAACAAATTACAGAGTATGCATGATACCGTATGAAAAAGAATTAACAGAATATTTCAGCAGCAAAGATAGCATAATACTTGCTTATCTTTTTGGTTCAATAGTCAGAGGCGATACAGGTAAATTGAGCGATGTTGATATTGGAGTCCTGCTGGATGAAAAATTATCTAAAAAAGACCGCTTCGACCTGGAATTAAAATTAATAAGTGAAATAGCCATTTTAATTAAGAAAAACAAAATAGATTTGGTTGTTTTAAACGAAGCGCCTTTACTGTTAGCATATAATGTTATAAAAAATGGAATCATTTTAAAATCCAATGAGATAGAGAGAGTAAAGTTTGAAACAAAGACCCTTTCTATGTATATGGATGAAAAATATTACATAAAGAGGCTTACGGAAGAAACCCTGAAAAGGATTGCTGGGGCTGGTTTTTCGTGAATAATGAAATAGCCTTCAAATAGACCGTTTCTGGAGACATTAAATGAAGAACATTCAAAAAACACGGGACTGGCTGCATATGGCATTAAAAGAATTTGATGCCGCGCTCTCTGATTTTAAAGAGGAAAGGAACAGTGAGTCCATTCAACATGCGCAGCAATGCGCTGAGAGAATCGGTAAGTCTATTTTGTCTTTTTTGGGTTTTGCACCTGAAAAAACACATCATCCATCAAATTATATTGTTAAGGAGATCTTGCAAAATCCAGAAGTGCTCAGATCACTTGAGATTACTGAAGATGAAATAAAATATCTTGTTGATATAGCGACATTATCTTCACCTTTCGAGCGCCAGGGCACTATGCCAAGATATGGCTGGGAGACAAAAGAAAGAATCATTACACCAGATGAGATATACACGAACGAGATTGCTTCCGTAATGATTAAAAATGCATTTCAATTGCTTATCAAATCTTGTGAATTTTATCGATTAAGAGATATGGATGAAATACTCGCAACTAAAATACTGGAGATTGATGAATATGTTAAAAAACATAGAACTGATTAAACAGAAAGAATATTGCATTCCGATCAAAGAATATTTTGAAATAGTTACTAAGAAGGTCGATGTTTATGCAGCTCTACTCTTTGGTTCAGTGGCAAGAGGAGATGCTAAACCTTTTCGAAGTTATGAAAGTGATATCGACATAATTGTAGTTATCAATGATATTCCTCTTGATCTTGGTAAGCGGATGCTTTACAAAATAGATGTAGAATCCGGAACGCAATCAAGAGTTCAATCTATATGGATGACGCCGCATGAACTGGAAGAACATATCGAGGCAAAATCAGAATACATCCTTGAGGCATTCGAATCCGGAATCATCCTTTTTGACCGTGAAGGGTATCTTGAGAAAAAAATATCCGATCTGGCTATGGAATTGAAATCGAAAGGTGTTTCAAGATTAAAGTGGGGCTGGTCATGGAATATCAAAGCAGGAGAAGTTGTCGAACTATGAGAAAACAAACCGCGGATAAACGCAGATGAACGCAGATACTCGCTATTTGGTTTTAGAGCCTGTCCGAAAAATCAATCAATGGCATATTTCCAAATAAGCCACAGAGGCACAGAGACACGGAGAGTCTTCAAACAAACCTCTGCGTCTCCGTGTCTCTGTGGCTTTAACTTTTCGGATAGGTTCTTAGAGAAACAAAAGTTATGAGTGGTACTATATTTCTTAAAAATCATCAAATGAAGGTCAAAAAATGTTAAATCAGGAAACAAAAAGAAAGATCGATAACGCCCGCGATATCCTTGTTGGAAAAGTGCCTGACCCGAAGTCACAGGTCGAGCAGATAACCATCGCACTCATCTACAAGTTCATGGACGATATGGATAAGGAATCGCAGGCGCTTGGCGGAAAAGCTGCATTTTTCACAGGGGAGTTCGAAAAATACACCTGGTCGCGAATTTTTGACCCGCGCCTTGGAGGTTTTGAACTCATAGCGCTGTATGGCGAAGCTATTACAAAGATGAACCATAACCAGAATATTCCGCAGCTTTTCAGGGATATTTTCAAAAACGCTTTTCTTCCATATCGAGATCCTGAAACTCTCAAAAGTTTTTTGAAAGAGATAAACGAGTTCAAATACGATCACAGCGAGAAGCTGGGGGATGCTTTTGAATATCTCCTGTCAGTGCTTGGCTCCCAGGGCGATGCAGGACAGTTCAGGACACCGCGCCATATCATTGATTTTATTGTTTCTGTCATTGACCCGAAGAAGAACGAATCGATCCTTGATCCAGCGTGCGGGACTGCGGGTTTCCTGATATCCTCTTTCAAGCATATCCAAAAGCAGAATACGAAGGAGAGAAAAGGGGACTGCCTTACAATGGATGAGAAAAAGAGGCTGATGAACAGCCTTGTGGGATATGATATTTCTCCTGATATGGTGAGGCTCTCGCTTGTGAATATGTACCTTCACGGCTTCCAGACCCCGAAAATTTACGAATACGATACGCTCACGAGCGAGGAGAAATGGAACGAAACCTATGACGTGATCCTTGCAAATCCTCCTTTTATGACCCCTAAAGGCGGCATCCGCCCCCATAAGCGTTTTTCAGTGCAGGCAAACAGGAGCGAGGTGCTGTTCGTGGATTACATCATGGAGCATATTTCCACAAATGGCAGAGGTGGAGTGATCGTGCCAGAGGGCATAATCTTCCAGTCCGCGAATGCCTATAAAGCACTTCGCAAACTGCTTGTCGATACCCATCTTTTCGCAGTTGTATCCCTCCCGTCCGGCGTATTCCAGCCCTACGCAGGCGTGAAAACGAGCATCCTCCTGATGGACAGGACTCTTGCAAAGTGCGCGCCCGATATCCTTTTCGTAAAGATCGAGAGCGACGGCTTTGACCTTGGCGCGCAGAGGCGCCCGAACGGCAAGAGTGACCTCCCGGCGGCGCTTTCGGCGCTTTTGAAGTTCAGGAGGAGTTTGCATGAGGGAAAGGAGTGCGAGTTCAGCGAGGATGAGAAGAGGCTTGCGCATCGGGTGGCGAGGGTGAGGATTGCGGAGGGCGGGGATTACAATCTATCAGGGGAGAGGTATAAGGAGGTGGCGGCGAGGGCGAATGGAGGGTGGGAGATGATGGAGTTGGGGGATGTATGTGAAATCATTAGTGATGGCACACATGAAACGCCAACATATGAAAACGAAGGAATCGTTTTTTTGTCTTCAAAAAATGTCATTACCAAAAAAATCGATTGGAATAATGTAAAATATATTTCAGAACAATTGCATGAAAAATTATCAAAAAGGATTTCACCAAGAAAAGATGACATTCTTTTAGCCAAAAATGGAACAACAGGTGTAGCTGCAATCGTAGATCGGGACATAACTTTCGATATTTATGTAAGCCTCGCTTTGTTAAGACCTTCATTAAAATTAAATCCACGTTACCTTTTGGAAATTATCAATTGTGAGATGGTCAAAAAGCAATTTAATTCCCGATTGAAAGGTATTGGTGTTCCTAATCTTCATCTTGGAGAAATAAAAGAAGTCAAAATCCCCCTCCCGCCCCTGTCAGTCCAGCAGGAGATCGTGGCTGAGATCGAGGGCTACCAGAAGATCAGTGATGGGGCGCGGCAGGTGGTGGAGAATTATAAGCCGAAGATAAAGGTGGACGAGGGGTGGGAGGTAGTGGAGCTGGGAGATGTTATGAAAATAAATTCGGAAACAGTGAACCCATTAGAGAAATATGGAGAAGACGAATTTTATTATATTGACATTTCATCGGTGGAAAATGGTTCTGGTTCTTTTAATCTTAATAACAAAATAAAGGGAACTGAGGCGCCAAGCAGAGCAAGAAGAAGGATAAGAAAAGGTGATGTTTTATTATCGACCGTGAGACCTAATTTGAAAGCATTCACTTATTTATCTGAGATTCCTGAAAATTCAATAGCTTCAACAGGATTCGCTGTTTTGACAGAAAAAGATAAAATTATGGGAAAATATGTATATTATATGCTTTTTGATAATTTCCTTTTATCGCAAATGATTGATAGAATGGGTAAAGGGGCATATCCAAGTATAAATCAAAAGGATGTGGAACAGTTGAAAATCCCCATCCCGTCCCTTTCGGTACAGAAAGAAATCGTCTCACGCATCGAGGAAGAGCAAAAACTGGTGGAGGCGAATAAAAAGCTGATTGAAATATTTGAAGGAAAAATAAAGAAAAAAATTGCGGAAGTTTGGGGCTAATTAAAAATTATGAAATTGTATAGATAATTTAAAATAGTATCTGAACCAAATATGAAATGTTAGAACAACAGCAGATTAGGTTGAGGAGACCTTTTTCTGCTGCTGCCGTTTCTTAAATCCTTAAAAAGTAAGGACACTTTCTAAGTTCAAGAAACTATTCTCTGCAGAGAATCGTCATTTTTCTTACAATATACTTCCTTATAATAAGGTAGTAGTTGTAAAAGGGCATTAAAAGCCTTTTCATCTGGATTTATATATAGCTCAAAGAAGGGTTCTGCTGAAATTTTAATCTTATTTATGTTTGGTACAATTTTTATCGTGTTTTCTTTATTTTCAATATTTTCCTCTTTTTTCTCAATAGGGGATTCTATGGATTCTGTTTCAACCTTTTCTAAATTCGTATCGGTCATCTTTCCCTCTTCTATTTGCTCTTTACAATGATATGTTCCATTTCCTCGTTCAATTAATCCTGCCATTATTCCAGATTTGATAAAATTGGATACTGTTCTATCTTTTGATTTTAATGATACGCCTTCATCTCTCACAAATATATTAGCAAGAATATCCG
>Ga0074199_1001245_pt1 | contig 24333 bp, 26 predicted proteins | sample EPASupsiteSAE347_FD_64528 | JGI IMG/M metagenome (GOLD analysis project Ga0074199, IMG submission 64528) | Bioremediated contaminated groundwater from EPA Superfund site, New Mexico - Sample SAE3-47 | ecosystem: Environmental > Aquatic > Deep subsurface > Groundwater > Contaminated ... | reverse complement strand
CGGTCTATGGTTATGAAGATGTATTTGTTGAGAAATTGTTAATTCCCATATATCCAAAAATCCGATTATCCTTTAATTCTATATACAAGACTTTATTGGATATTAAAGAAGCCGGATACAAAGCCGATTTGCTTTTAAAAGAATTAACAAAACCGTTCCCAAGGTTTTTATGGGTTATTAGAATTGGAGATAGAGAATCCCCGGGATTAGATATTTTATTTGATGCAATTTCTCTAAATAAAAACCCCTTTCAAGTGATTATATTTGATTAATTATAAAGACCCACTGATGAACATGCGAGCCACAGTATGATAAAACCCGACTCAATCCTGGAAATAAGCTGCGGCGCCCACTCAAAGCTGTACGAGACAAAAGGCAGGGAATGGAAGCTGTTCGTGGGCATCGACATCAACATAGACCTCTGCAAACAGGCAAAGAAGCAGGGGCTTGAAGTAGTGTGCTGCGACGCCTTCAACCTCCCGTTCAAGCCGAAATCCTTCCAGGACGTGTACATCCAGTGCTTCACTGCGCTGCTTGAGAAGGACGCTTTCAGCGATGCCTTCCAGAGAAGCGACTACGACGAGTTCTGCGAGTTCATGGGCAATGAGATAGACTATGCGTGGCAGATAATCGACCCGTTCTACGAACTACTGCTTGAATGCAAGCAGGTGAGCGACCGCATAATATGCCTGCCGTCGTGCAACCTTGAGATGAACAGGTACCTTGTGAACGCTGTCAAGAATCTCCCCAGTGTCATGATTGATGTTGAGCGTTCGGAAAACTGGGGTACGAAGAAAGCCTGCGTGATGTACCTTGATATTAATTGCACAACGTACGTCTGATTACAAACATTTTTAGCGATAAAAAATAATCTAGTGGCGATGGTTCGAGTCCTTGCAACAGGTACTTTTGATATACTCCACCCCGGGCACCTGCTATATCTCTCAGAAGCAAAGGCGATGGGCGATGAACTTTATGTGATAGTGGCGCGCGAATCCATGATAAAGCACAAGCCAAAGCCCATAATACCGGAAGGGCAGAGGCTTGCTATGGTGTCGGGGCTCCGCATGGTGGATAGAGCAATGCTGGGTGACGAGCACGACATGTTCGTGCCCCTTCGAGAGATAAGTCCCGACATCATAGCGCTTGGCAGGAACCAGTTCTTCAACGAGAGAGAGCTTGAGGCGCAGTTGAGGGCGCATGGCATACATGCGAGGGTTGTAAGAATACAATCGTTCGAGGAGTGCGAGCTTTGCAGCAGCGCGGCGATCATCAGGAAGATACTGGAGCGGAACGGGCAGCTTAATCGTTGAGCTCTGGCATATCTATTATATTTTAATTATGCAGTCTAGACGATTTCCACAAGTTTTTTAAGTCCCAAAATACATGTATAATACAGGGTAACGGAAAGTGGGATTAGTCTAAAAATTACTTGATACACTTTCATCGACTTATTATATAAGGAAGTGGGAATAAATGGTAGAAAATAAAAGTAGACAACAATACCGCAGGATAGGAATAGCGATGCTGGCAATAGCATTGCTGGCTGGCGGCGCGGGTGCAGCAACAGAAATAAATGCCTGCACTTCGATTTCTTCGCCCGGCGAGTACGTACTGAACCAGAACATAATATCCAGCTCTGCCTCGACCTGTATTAATATAGTCTCAAGCAATGTAGTTCTAGACGGCACGGGTCATACGGTTAGCGGCACTGGTGAGGCTGATACTAAGGGCGTATATGCACACAGCCAGACGACCGCCCTGACAAACGTCACTGTAAAAAATCTGGTACTATCAGACTGGAATGTCGGCATATATTACAGTAACGCGCAAGAAGGGCGTATATTAAACAACAATGTTTCAAACAATCTCTTCGGCATCTATCTTGACCTCTCAAGCAGCAATAACGTTATAAATAATAATAACGCGAACTCCAACCTTGTGGGAATATTTCTACACTCCCAGAGCAATAGCAACATGCTGTCAGGTAACAGCTTAAGTTCAAACTTCAGGGGAGTATTCCTTGATGCATCCACAAGCGGCAACACAGTATTAAATAACAGCGTAAGCTTGAGCACCAACTACGGTATTTCACTATTCCTCACAGGCAACAATGTCCTGAAAGGAAACATTGTCTCAGATAATGGACATGGAATAAACCTGGATGAATCAAATGGCAACCTGGTTACCGATAATGTTGTTTTGAACAATAACCTGTTGGCCGAAAGCGGCATACACGTAGAATTTTCCTCAGGAAATAACATTACAGGAAATAAGGTCTCAGGTAATAACCAGGGAATTTTCCTGAATTCCTCCAGTAACAACCTCATCTACAACAACTACTTCGACAACACAAACAATGCTTTTGACAATGGGAACAATATCTGGAACATTGCAAAAACCGCGGGAGAGAATACTATCGGGGGACCAAATCTCGGAGGGAATTTCTGGTCGGACTATACAGGGAAGGATCAGAACGGGGACGGATTGGGAGATACAATGGTCCCGTATAAATCATCGGGTAAAATAATCAATGGAGGGGATTCTTTACCGCTAGTTGCCCCGGCGCCAGTAATAACACCGACAGTAACACCAACATCGACACGAACACCCATGATTACACCAATCCGCACACCAATAGTAACGCCAGCGCCAATCGGTACGTTGCCAGTCTCTGTTCCGGAATTTCCGGCAGGCATAGTGTTCTCTATTGCGGGTATAATGGGTATGGTCTACGTGTTAGCCAGAAGGAGGGGTTAGTCCCCCCCTGTTTTTTTATTTTAGACGTTTTTGAAATGTTTAAAATGATTAGCAGTCTTTTTATGCAATAAGGTTGCTATAAGATGCAGGAAGTGGGACTGCTTTACAGCTACATAAGCAGCTATCACTATGAATTAAGGGGGGAAAATAAATGGTAAAAATTAGCAGAGGGCATACCATCGCTGCAGGAATAATAACACTTGTAGCAGTATTGCTGCTGGCAGAAGGCGCAGGTGCGGTAAGGAAGATCAACTCGTGCACCGATATAACCTCGCCGGATACGTATGTGCTCAGTACTAACATAGTAAACAGCGGCGCTTTAAGATGCATTAACATTACCTCAAGCAATGTTATTCTCGATGGCGCGGGCTACACCATCGATGGCACGGGGACAGAGGACACGTATGGCATTTATGTTTATGACCCGAAAGGTGCGGGTCTCACGAACGTTAACGTAAAAAACCTTAAGGTAACGGACTGGTACTACGGCATCTATTACAGCGGCTACTTTGAAACGGCAAACGGCAGTATAACTGACAATTTCGTAAGCTCTGACCGCTCCGGTATAACTCTCGAATACGCAAGCAACCATATCCTGACAAACAACAGCGTGGTCTCTGGGGGAATCGAGCTTCTCTATTCCTGGAGCAATAAGATAACCAATAACAATGCAGGAATATTTCTCCACCACTCGTACGGCAACACCATAACCGGCAACAATGCAAGCTCAAAGGGCGGAATAGTCCTCCATTACGCTGTTGATAATCTCGTAACCCGTAACGATGTAAGCTCAAATAATTACGGTATCTCCTCGTACTACGCCAGCAATAATACCATAACTGATAACTTTGTGAGTTCAAATGATAACGGGATATACCTCACCTCATCAGACAATAACACCATCTACAACAACTACTTCAACAACACAAACAACGCCTGGGACGATGGGAGCAACATCTGGAACATCAAGAAGACCGCCGGCACCAATATTATCGGCGGGTCATGGCTTGGAGGGAACTACTGGTCGGACTACGCAGGAGAGGATATAAACGGGGACGGTCTGGGAGAGACACTTATCCCGTACAACTCCGGCAATATCACGAACGGCGGGGATAGACTACCTCTGGTGCGTACAGCTACGTCTTATGGGATAACCGGCACCGGATTTAACGACATGAACCGCAACAGGGTGAGAGATGCAGAAACAGGGCTGGATACCCACTACTTCCCCAATCCGCTCAGTGCGTCTGGGCGAAGGTCAAAATACGATAGTAGATTTCGGGAATAAGAGGGTAAGATAGCCAACTTCAATGTGGAGGATAGAGTATCCTCCTTTTTTCACTTTAATACCGCTTCCATACGCCTGAGAGCCTCTCTGATGCGCTCCTGCGAAGTGGCATACGATATCCGTATATAATCGTTCCCGGCTTCGCCGAAAGCAGAGCCCGGCGTGGCAGCGACGAACGCTTTGTTGAGCAGGAGCTCAGCCACCTCTTCTCCGCTCCCGTATTTGCTCACGTCGGCAAAAGCATAAAAAGCGCCGTCAGGGCTTGTGCACCTGATACCCAGTTCGTTCAACCCACTTACCAGCAGGTCCCTTCTTGTCCTGAATTCCCTGACCATGTCGTTAACACAGGTCTGGTCGCCCTTGAGTGCAGCCAGCCCTGCGTACTGCACGAATGAGGTAGCCTGGCTCACGGAATGGGAATGGAGCTTGAGCATCTGCTCGTAGATGTGCTTTGGCGCGGTAACGTATCCGAGCCTCCACCCTGTCATCGCATACGCCTTTGAGAAACCGTTGACCGTGATAGTCAGCTCCTGCATCCCGTTAAAGGAGCCTATGCTTATGTGTTCCCTGTCGTAGATGATCTTCTCGTATATCTCATCCGATAAGACCAGGATGTTATTATCGATCGCAATGTCGGCAATTTCCTTCAGCGTCTCTTTACCGTACACTCCTCCTGTGGGGTTGCACGGGCTGTTTATGACTATGAGCCTTGTCTTTTCTGTTATGTACCCGGCAGGATCTTTTGGAGAGAAACCATTATCCCTGTCAGTGGCTGCCCAGACCGTCTTTGCGCCTGCAAGTTTAACGCAGGGATCGTAGGAGACCCATGCAGGATCGAACAGGATGGCTTCGTCGCCCTCCTGTAATACCGATAAAATGACCTCAAAGATAGCCTGCTTTGCCCCCGGGGTGACTATAATGTTCCCTGGCCTGGATTCGATATTATTCTCCATCTTCAATTTCTCGGCAATAGCACGCCGCAGCTCAGGTATTCCGGGTGAGGGGGTGTAGTGCGTCTCGCCCCTGTCGAGGGAAGCTTTCGCAGCATCTATGATGTGCTGAGGCGTTGTGAAATCCGGCTCACCCAGGCTGAAGCTTATTATGTCCTTGCCCTGGCTTTTCAGTTCGCTTGCAAGGTTGGATATCCTTAGCGTGGCTGATTCTGTAATGTTTTGCAGTCGTTTTGAGGTCATAAAGTATGACACACAGACTATTTTCTGATATTTAAGCCATTCTGAAAAGATACCGTCCTGTATTTTGCTCGAATTTTAAGGTGAGCTGCTGTTCGTACAGTTAATGTTCCACTCCAGCCGGGGATAGGTTTTCGGGAACATAACTAAAAATTACGACGCAAGATCTATTTCTCCTGCTTTTCCACCGTAACATTTATATACCCATAATGCAAATAATTATGATTATAATAATGAGGAGCAAACAGGAGGTATACTGAAAGGAATCAAGGAGACTGACAGATGAGCCAATCAAACGAAGTAGTTCTATGGATGGAAAATTGCGCGCCTGAGAGACTGACAGCAAACAAGGTCATGCTGTGTACAAGGAACATTTTCTTGCTTGAGAATATGAGGGATTTCTTCCCCGACGAATATCACGCCATCATACAGAGCAGCGGTTCGGCAGGGATCATTAAGCTTTAACCTTTTAAGGTCCTTATCATTTTTACCGCAGCCTCGACAGCACGCTTGGCATAATCCACGCGCTCGTGTGCGTCAAGCCTGCTCATGCCCGGACCTGAGATGCCCAGTGTTATGGGCTTACTGTACTCAAGGGCAAGGTCAGCTATCTTCCTTGAAGCATGCTGAATTACTATCTCATCGTGCTTTGTTGCGCCCTGTATCACACACCCGATGGTGACAACGGCGTCTATATCGCCGTCCTCGGCAAGCTTCTTCACAGCCAGGGGCATATCAAAAACGCCGGGCACGTATAGAACCTTCTCAACCGAGGCGCCGAGGAAAGCTGCGTGCTCTTTTCCCAGTGTCTCCATCTGGATGGTAAGGTCGCGGTTGAACTCCGAAACAACAAATCCAAGTTTAATGCTCATTTTTGCACCTGAGTTCATCATATTCTTCGGTATGTCTATATAACTTACTGTGTGACTTCACGCAAAAATGGGGCTGTCCAAAGCACTTCTTCAAACAGCCTACATATATATACAGGAAAAACCCTAATGGAATATGGAATTGGAGGTAAAGATTATGGCAAGATATATTATAACGTCCACCCTGACGGACGAAGGTGCTAAGACCCTGAAGAAGAACCCGGGGAGGATAAAAGAAGTTAATGCCGAGCTTAGAGAGATGGGAATACAGGTTATAGATCAGTACGTAGTCCTGGGGAACTTTGACTTCATGACCATTGTGGAATCGGCAGATGAGAACAAGATCTTCAAGGCAGTCGTCGAGCTTCTCTCCCGCGGCAGCATCAGGACGGCGACATACAGGGCGATACCTGTCAATGAGTTCATCGAATCGCTCGAATAAGCGGTTACCACGCTGCCTGAAATAAAGGTACTATAAACCCTTATGAGGGGGGTTGTTTAACCATTACGATCTCAATAATGGAGACGTTGGATTCTCCATTTTCTGAGGTCATTTTTTCAGTACCGATCTTGATATCATTTACTTTAGCGTCGGTCACGAACCTGTTCTTTGAGACCTCTACCGCATCCACCGCCCTTGATATTGCCTTTCCTCTCGCTTTGACAGTAACTTCTTTTGCGCCGTTGTTGAATTCCTTGACCACAGCCAGAACATAGTTCATCACTGGTTTGTTTCCGATATATACTACGTTGTTCTCTGCCATACTGCCTCCTCTCGATTATCGTATTGATGAATTACTATGATTCTACATAAACTTAACTAGAATTTATTGCAGTATAAATTTAATAATTACATCGGCTATATCAGCCGCAACTGTGCTCTCAGTGCAGGAAATGCCTCATTCCCGTGAACACCAGCGATACCCCAAGCCTGTTCGCCGTCGAAATTACTTCCTTATCCCTTATCGAGCCACCGGGCGATACGATGTACCTGATGTGGTTCTCAGCCGAGTAGATGATACTGTCGTCAAAGGGGAAGAAGGCATCGCTTGCAAGAACGCACTCTCCCAGAACGCTCCTGATGTACTTCTCCTCGTCCATATCCGGCTTTTCCTTCTCATATAAGAGCTTCAGGTTCTCAACAGCTTTTGTGGCTGCAAGCTTCCTTATGGCATCCACCCTGTTCGGCTGGCCTGCCCCGATGCTGAGTATCTGGTAGAATCCCTTCTCATATTCGCGCGCGATGACAACCGCATTGGATTTTGTATGTTTGCATGCTGTCAGGGCGAACTCTGCCAGTCCCCGTTTCTCCTCCGGGAAAGGATGCTCTGTTACCGCGTCCCATTTTTCGTATAATCCCCTGTTCCTTGACTGCACGAGCATGCCGCCGACTATGTAGCGGTACGTATTCTCAAGCGGAACGCCGCCTTCCACGGGCAATTCAAGGATGCGAATGTCCTTGCTCTTGTTCTTCAGGAAGAGAAGCGCATCTTCGCCGTATCCGGGCGCGATCACAAGTTCCACGAACCTGCCTTTAAGGAATTCAAGGGTCGCAAGATCAGGCTTTCGCGTCATGCAGATGATGCTTCCGAACGAGGATACAGGATCGCCGTCCCACGCCTTTACCAGCGCATCGGTAAGAGTTCTACCGGTCGCCAGTCCGCAGGGGTTGGTGTGCTTCACCACTGAGACGGCGATGCCGTCTTTAAACTCAAGCGCCACGTTCAGCGCGCTCTCGGCGTCCACGTAATTATTGTACGACAGCGCCTTCCCATGGAGCTGGATCGCATTTGCAACAGAGGGCTCGGTAATATCTGGCTCTTTATAGAACTTTGCGCTCTGGTGCCAGTTCTCACCGTACCTGAGAGATCTGCCCTCAACGAATTTAAGGCGCAGGATATCTTCACCGCAAAGGCGCAGGCTCAGGTACCTGTCAATGGCGCAGTCGTAATCCGCAACTCTCCGGAATGCTTTGACTGCAAGCCGCTCCCGGGTTTTAAGGCTGATCTCCCCGTTCTCAAGCTCCTTCAGGACAGCAGGATAATCCTGCGGGTCTGTTACTACGGTAACGTAGCGATAGTTCTTTGCAGCAGCCCTCACAAGAGCTGGTCCCCCGATGTCTATGTTCTCGATAGCCTCATCAAGGCTCGTATTCCTGGCAACAATAACCTTCTCAAACGGGTACAGGTTCATGACCACGATATCTATAAACTCTATACCCTCCCTTTCTGCTTCTTTCATATGTGCTGGATTATCGTGCAGAGCGAGGATCGCCCCGTGCACCCTGGGGTGAAGCGTTTTTACCCTTCCGTCCATCATCTCAGGGAAGCCTGTTACTTCTGATACGTCTGTTACTTTTATGCCTGCCTCTTTTAAAACCCTTGATGTCCCGCCGGTGGAAATTATCTCAAAACCGAGCAGGCTGAGCCCTTTTGCCAGGCTGACTATGCCGCTTTTATCAGAAACGCTTATCAGAGCTTTCTTTCGCAGAGAACATCACCTTACGTGAATAGAAAAAGAAAGTTATAAGCTTTTCTAAGCTTTCGGTTGTGTATAATTGTGGCAATTATGAACACAACCATGAGAGGAGGTTTATATGGATAAATTCGCAAAAATAAGAAAGGCAACCCAGCTTACTTCGAGATAGGGCTTCTCCTTATCGGGTTCATAATAGTCGGAGGGCTGCTCCTGAGCCCCATACTCGGCAGGTTCTGGTGCGGGTGGCTCTGTCCGCGCGGGACGTTCCTTGAGTACGTGCTTGGAAAAGTTTCCAGTAGATCACGTATTCCCGGTAAATTGAGGACGGTGAAATTCAAGCTATTCATCGCCTCCGCAATGGCTGTTATGTTCCTTATTGTTCTCCTTGGCAAAAACCCGCTTCTGGTCTCTTCGGATAAGCTGGCGTCCATAGGCGGGTTCATAGTCTTTATATGTGTCGCGACAACCCTTCTGATATCCATACCTATCGGGATAATATACATGCCCAGGACATGGTGCAGTTTCTGTCCTGTGGGATATGCGCAGTCCCTCCTGTCGAAGAACAAGATTCTCCATATGTCGATTGAGGACTGCAGGAACTGCAAGAAGTGCCACACAGCATGCCACCTGGATATCTGTAAGGACTATACCGGAAAGAGCAGGACAATAGGGCATCCCGACTGCTTCGCATGCATGAAATGCTCGGATGCCTGCAGGTTCGGCGCAAATAAGCCAGTCATTTCGCTGAAACCTGTAAATTAAAAAGGGGATCAGATTTTCCTCATATCCACAAAAGACAGAAGCCAGCCCAGGACCACCAGTGCTGCCCCTATGAGAAGAATCTTCCATTCCAGTTGAAAGAGCATGAATATGCAGAACAAAATACCGAACAGGGGCAGTACCGGGAACTTTCCTATGGTGAGCGGGACCCTGAATGGTCTTTTCATCTCTGGCTTTATGTACCTGAGAAAGATTACCGAGGCGTTGATCACAAAAAAGGTCACAAAAAGGGTAAAATTATCCACATTTGCAACGAAGGTTATATCGCCGGAAAAGAGGAAAAGGATGGAGATGAGCATCGAGACTAATATTGCGGCCCACGGCGTCCTCCTTGATGGATGCACCTTTGCGAGTATGCCTGGAAGCGTGGCAGAATCTGCCATCCCGTACACTATCCTGGATGCGCCGAGCAGCATCAGGAGCACGGTGTTGGCTGTGGCAAAGAGGGCTATTGCTGCCAGGAGCGTGAAAGCCCCGCTTCCCAGGGCGGTGGAAGCAAGGTCTGCAAAAGGCGCCCCAGAGGTCCCGAGCTTTTCCCATCCCATCACGCTGACCGCGGAGATCGCTACCAGGATATAGAGGATGATGCTGATCAGGATAGCCAGCAAAAGACTTCTTGGGATCGTTCTCTCAGGGGATTTTGTCTCTTCAGAGAGCTTGACTATGCTCTCAAAGCCTGTATAAGCGAAAAAAACGAGCGCAGAAGCCTGAAAGACGCCTGCAATACCCATGGGCATCTCAAAATAATCCACCTTACCCAGGTAAGGGAGCCCTATGAATATTATTAGAACAAGACCCGCAGTCTCTATGAGTGTGGCTGTGACCGCGAACCATGCCGACTCTTTTATCCCGTAGAACAGGAGGAACGAGAGGGCGATTATCAGTATCAAGCCTGAGATGACAGGAGGAACGCTAAAGAAGGAATTGAAGTACCCGCCAAAGCCCAGGGCGACGGTTGAAGCCCCGATTATAGCGCTGAAGATGATCAGCCAGCCGATTATGAACGCCAGCCTCCTCCCGAAAGCGTTGCGGGTATATTCGTGTTCTGCGCTCGCCTTCGGGAACATAGAGGAAAGTTCTGCATAGCTCAGCCCGGTAAAGACAGCCACGAGCGATGAGAAGGCGAACGAGAGCCAGACAGCGTTTCCCGCGAGCGCGGTCGCTTTGCCTATGAGGGCGTATATGCCTGCGCCGAGGATGATGCCAACGCCTGAGATGGTTACTTCGAGCAGCCCGAGCTCACGTTTAAGTTCGACTTTCTTTACCATAAATACTATTTATATTCTTTTTGCAGTTATTTATGGGCGCTGGTGAAGTTAAAACTCCTGCTTGTTGCGGGTAAATTTATCAACCTCAGCTTGCAGATGAGGCATGAAAATTATTTCAGAACATTATATATATGCCATTTGACATAATACAATTAATTTAATTGTGGTGGCCTATGCTCTCGGATTTCGAAATTCAAGCTTTGGTTGATGACATAAAACCGCTGTCTTCGAAAGTCCTGAAGGAAATTCAACTTAAAAACAAGGAAAACAGGGCATACAAAGAATACGACCTGGAAGTCAAATCAAATTCAGGTAAGATTTTTAGGATTCGGATAAGAGCAAACACTATAAATATTCTGGATTTCTCCGTTATACTAATTTATGTAGATGAGAGTAGAAAATATCACATACTTAGAAGGTATAATGGAAAGCACTATCATAAAAATCAAATTGAAAAGGATAAATTTCGGGATTTCCATATACATAAGGCAACTAAGAGATATCCAGATGCAGGTTTTAGAATTGATGGATATGCAGAAATCACTGAATCATACAATAATTGGAAAGATGCTCTGATGAAGATGTTAGAGGAATGCAATTTTAAAGGAGATACAACTTTCCTAAATAGTTTTAACTAGATGATGATATGGACATAGAATCTCTTGAGAAGGAATTCAGAAAAAAGGTTTGCGATGAAATTGAAATAATCAGCGAAGGCAAAGATAGGTTTGTAATTATCACCCCTTTTACTTTCGATGACGGGGATAGTTTAAATACGATACTTAAAAAGAATGGGACCGGATGGTATTTTACTGATGAAGGGCATACTTTCATGCATCTATCCTATGATGACATAGATTTTGAGAGAGGAAAACGAAAAGAAATAATCGATTCCATACTTAAGACACATTATCTGGAAAATGATAATGGAGAACTTAAATGCCCTGTCGAGAACAATTATTTTGGCGATGCTTTTTATACTTTCATCCAGGGACTAATCAAGGTAACTGATATTGCTTTTACCAAGAGAGAGCGTATTCTATCTTTATTTTATGAGGAGTTCCAGGGATACTTAAAAGAGCTTCTTGGGGATAAGTGTGTTTTTGATTACAAAGACCCAATAAAAGACCCTGAAGGGAAATATACCGTGGATTGCTATATTAAAAATGACGTGCCATTGTTTATTTTTGGATTATATAACAACGATAAATGCCGGGATGCAACGATTACATGCCTGACTTATGAGAAGTGGGGTATACCTTTCACTTCCGTAGCGATATTTGAAAACCAGGAGGACGTTAATAAAAAGGTACTTGCGAGATTCACTGATGTAATTGAGAAGCAATACTCAAGTCTGACATCTGCCAGAGAAAGATTGCCGGATTATCTTAGAAAAATATCGATTTTATCATGAAAATAATTATAGTAAAAGACTGAACAATTTAAGCCAAAATTCATCTTTGCGTCCTTTGCGCTCTCTGCGGCGGGTAAGTATCTGACACCGCAAAGCACGCAAAGAGCGCAAAGCATTCACAGAGATCATAAAAATGTCATCAGAGCTATCTCAAAACCCGGACTGGACAATCCAGGAAGAGCGCCTCCAGTACGGCGCTGAAAAGAAGAGGCAGCGCGACACAGCCGCCTCATCTAAGGCGACAACCTCCTGGTGATGCAGGCGCTGCTGGCTCAGGGGGTATGAGAGCAGATTAATTATTTTAGAACATTATATATATCCTGTTTGACATAATAGAATTATTTAATTGTGATGATGTATGATGACCAGCAGTTTGCGAAAATTGGGATTTCAATATATAGAGGCGAATCTATGAAACGAAAAATATTGGATCCTATGAATAATCAGATTGAAGTCCTCAAGGTTCCATGGTATCCACAGCAAGATGTTGAATGGACGTGTTTGGTGAACTCAATAAAAATGTGTTTGGAATATATGAAAAACACATATGATAATCGGATTATAAGAGATATTGTGCCTAACATGAGTATAGATGAGATCATGAAAATCACTAATACAAGAAGGTTTACAGGGACAGTCGTTGATTCGCATCTCATCAAAAACCTCAACTCGAATATCGAAGGGATTATATTCTCCTTGGAAGAAGAAGTAAATATGAATAAACTCAGCGCGAAAATTGAGAAGGGGATTCCAAGCATTGTTTTATACAATTGTCAATTTTTAAAATATGGAATTCGCGGCGCTGGGCATGCAGGAGTTATAATAGGGATTACTGAAAATGATATTATTATCAATAACCCGTGGCTGGGTTCAGAGTATTTCATATCCCATGAAGTTTTTGCACCGGCATGGGAGTTGGAGTATAATCAAGCGATACTCCTTGATCCAAGCCCTCAATCAAAGTTAGGACAGGAGGAAAAATGATCCAGAATCAACTGGTTGATTTGCCTGTAGATGAGAGAAGCGCCGAAAAAATCGCTTACAACTGGATTAGAAGCACAATTGGCAATATACCGCATGTTGGGACTCCTGTTAAAAAAGGAGATATGTGGAGTGTGCCTGTTCATGTCAACTACCCAAGAATATTCAAGGATTTAACCACGGAAAGACCGCAAAAGCTAAGGTTCATGAGCTTCAAGAATATCGGTGAAGTCAAAATAGATGCCATTAAAGGTTTGATTGTAGATAAACCAACCTTTTATCAGATCCAGCATAAAATAAGTGAGAATCTTACCCTTGTTCAGAAAACTGTCCAGAAAGCTCTTGTTAAGGTTGGAGCAAATTATTTTGCAGAGCTTCCTTTCCCCTCGCATATGCATACACCGCTACTTGATGTCTTATCATGGCTTCTTGTCAACGACAGGATAGATGTATCAATAGATTTTGAGCAAATAAATGAAGAAGAACGTAAAAAATATCAACAAAATATAGAGCTTTTAACAAAGTATGGATTGGTTGAAATAGAAGGGAATATCATAACTCCTGGGAATTATTTGATTGAAATAGAGTCAAGAGGGAAAAATTATCATGAGAGATTGTCAAAAGCCCTTTCATTCTTTTTCGAGAGAGGGTATGAAGAAATAGAGAGCATATATCAGGTAATCGGTCCCTATCTTACGCTATCAAGTATCTGCTATGAGCGGTCTTTCGAGTACGGTGGTGTTCTGCCTCAGGATTATTCTGAGATAGAATCTATATTCATGGAGACCTACAGGGTTGAAATAAAAAGGATTAAACTTCCAAGATACCTTGTGCAGCTTGAAGCAGTTAATATACTTGAAAGTAAGACCATCGGCGGTAAAATTTCATGGTCTGCGAACGAAAATTTATTCAATAAAATGTGTTTAGAAAGGGATATTTTGGAACCGATTGCGGGCTTGATTGAGGGATAAAGAAAAACAGGCTTCTGATTATGACAAATTCAATAACGAGATATCAGGAACCGCAGATAGACGCGGATGAATGCGGATTTGTTAATCGGGCATCTGCGTTAATCTGCGTTCATCTGCGGTTTTTAATTTATAAAAGCCAGAAAAGTGAGTATAATCGAAACATGGTTTTAAGAAAAATTTACATAAATTGATTCCGAACAATGAACGAGGTTACACTATGTCGTATGTTAAAATTCATCGTGATGTCTTTGCGCCCATCGAGGATCTAATCAAAACTGGACTATATAAAAATGAACAGGAAGCAATATCTGCGCTTGTCCATGATCAAGCCAGATACAAAGTAGAACATTATAGTAAAAAAATAAAGGAAATGGAAAAAAAATACAATATGGTTTTTTCTGAGTTTGAAGCTAAGATTGAAAAAACAACCGGTCAGGAGAATTTTGAAGAATGGGATGACTATATTCTCTGGGAGAGTTATGTTAAAGCACTTCAGTACTGGAGCAAGATGGCATGACGGTATCACATATTATTGTGATATTGTCAGAATGTGAGTTTATTGATGAGTTGAAGATCATTGAAATCAATATTGAGCCTCCAGTTCAATCTATTAAAGCCAGGGCACGCCTCAAAAATGGCTTATTGCTTCAGATAACTGAAAGCATAGGAGAAGATTTCAGGCGATATTCATATCATCTCCAGGATGGAGACATGATTGTTAAGCGATGGGACAACGCGCCCCACTGGAAAAATGTAAAAACAAATCCCTTCCATGTACATACGAGAGACCATGAAGAGCCTCAGGAATCAAAAGAGATGTTCGTAAGTGATGTTATTTCAGAACTAAAAAAGTTAATTGCATTTGAGCAAGAATCACAATCAAAAATAGAAGAAAAGTAGAGATACCGCTAAATGTCATCGGAACTTCCCCCACAAAACCCGGAATGGACAATCCAGGAAGAGCGCCTCCAGTACGGCGCCGAAAAGAAAAAGCAGCGCGACACCGCGCGCCTCATCTGGGCATCCAAGCCGCGTAAAGAGCCTTCGCCAAAAGACCTGGATTTCCAGACCGCAGAAATCGTTATCCCCAACAAAGCCACGGGCGACCTGCGCAGCTTTTTCGAGGCTGAGAAGAAGGAAATAGACAGCCAGCCCAACCGCCTCATCTGGGGCGATAACTTGCTTGTGATGCAGGCGTTGCTGGCTCAGGGGTATGAGGGGCAGATCGACCTGATATATATCGACCCGCCTTTTAACACGGGAGAGAATTTTAATTTCCCGAACGAGGTCACTATCGGGGATAAGACGTTCGAGAAAGAGATGCCGATGAGCGAGAGGCTGGCTTATACGGATACGTGGGATAGGGGGATTGACAGCTTTCTGGATATGCTGTATCCGAGATTGCAGTTGATGAAGCGGTTGCTTTCCGATAAAGGTTCTATATACGTTCATACAGGTCCTAATGTTGGTCATTTTGTGAAAATAATAATGGATGAAATATTCGGTAACGAAAACTATCGAAATGACATTATCTGGCAGAGATTTACATTTCATGCAGATGCAAATAGATTTGGAATAGTGCATGATAACATCCTATTTTACTCCAAAAACAAGGAGACTATATGGAATCCACCAAAGGCACCACTGGACGATGATTACATTAAAAGTCATTTTTCTCAAACGGATGAAAAAGGTCGCCCATATAGGTTAGATAATGCTCTCGCTCAAGGCGATGGCCCACCCAGAAAATTTGGAGACAAGTTACTTTATCCTCCAAAAGGAACACATTTTCGATGGGGGCAAGAAAAAATCGACCAGTTGATAGCTGAAGGAAGAATTGTTTTTACAAAAAATGATCGCCCCGCTGTGAAAAGATTCCTGGATGAGATAGAGGGTAGAGTTGTCCATTCAATCTGGACTGATATATTCCCTATTAATTCTCAGGCAAAAGAAAGATTAGACTATCCCACGCAGAAACCCGAAGCACTTATAGAAAGAATTATTAAAGCTTCTTCCAACGAAGGCAACCTCATCGCTGACTTCTTCTGTGGCTCAGGCACCACAGCCGCTGTCGCCGAAAAGCTGGGAAGGCGCTGGATTACCACAGACCTCTCGAAGACCGCCATCCAGGTCACCCGCGCGCGCCTTGTGAACCAGAACGCTGCGCCTTTCCTCATCCAAAATCTAGGTAATTACCAGCGCCAGCTTATATACATGCGCGATGTGAAACTGCGGGAGATGTACAATATCATTCTCAAGCTGTATGGGGCGGCGCCGCGCGAGGATATGCAGGGGTTCGGGATAAAACAGGACGATAAAAGTACCCTGGTCTTTGTATGCGAGCCTGACAGACCGATGACAGGACGCAAAGCAATAGACCTTGCGAAGCAGGCGTATCTTGCGGACGGTAAAGGGTACAGGAGACTTGTGATACTCGCATGGGACTATGAACTTGATTTTGATAATGATTTCTCGCGGCTAAAATCCACTAAAAAAGAGATTTCAGATTGCGAATTTAAGGTCATCCCTTCGGATGTGCTGAAGTACCTGCGAAAGACAGGCGTGAACGGCGGCAGCCTTGCTGATAAGATCACCTTTTACCAGAAGCCTTACCTCAGAATGGGCGAGCCGAGCGTGCGGCAGAGGGACGGCGATACTGTGGAGGTTCAGATAAAGATTGAGCAGTATGTTGTCCTCGATATTCCGCTGAAAGATGAATCAAAGCGACCTGATATAGAAAAGATGCTTGCTAAGAACTTTGCCGCACTCATCGATTACTGGACAGTGGATTGGGATTACGACGGCGAAGTGTTCAGAAGTACATGGCAGGCGATGCGGGACAGGAAAAAAGGTGAGTCTGTGCCAACTGTGGCTGATGCGAGCCTGAAGAGGGGTAAGAAATATACTATCGCTGTGCGTGTTGTGGATGTTTTTGGGAATGATGCTTCTGTCACGAAGGAATTGGATTTGAGATGATTATGGTTGTAAGGGAATCTATCGAAAAGGAACCGCAGATGAACGCAGATGAACGCAGATTAAATGCTTTGTCTTTGGATAATATAGATGCTGCGGCTTCTGAAAAGGATTGTGAATGCCATCTAAATCTGTGGAGAAGGATAGGTACAGATAAAAATCAATCAGGAATAAAACAAAAACCACTGATACTTATTATGGATAAATTCAGCGCAACAAATCTGCGTTCATCTGCGTTCATCTGCGGTTTAAAACTCTATAATACCAGGCAACCAAACATCATTTTAAAATTCAAATCGTCCTTTGCGGTAAATATCCTCAATCCTCGAATATCGTGAACTGATCAAATATGGCGCGCACAAAATCCAAAACAGAACTTTTCGGCAAGCATCCTCTCGCTAAATCCATAGAGCCAGTAATCGAAAAATGGTCTGTTGATAATTATCCTCCAGTCAACGGTAAGCAAATTACCCATGTGACAAGAGAACTCATGGGCTACTGGTTCTCCGATATGGCACATGAGGGTGAATCCTTTCACTCATGCCAGAGGCGCGCCATCGAGACAATAATTTATTGTTATGAAATACTCGGAATTCCGCATGTTGAAGCGTTGTTTGAACAGTTCTCATGCGAACTTCTTGAAAAAGAGAATCTGCGCCACGGGGTTGAGTCCATGGAGCATCCAAGATTCGCTGTCAAAATGGCAACAGGGACAGGAAAAACATGGGTTCTCACTGCTCTGGTAATATGGCAGTACTGGAACAGAGTAAATCTCGATGATAAAAGGTTCGTATCCCACTTCTTACTTGTAGCTCCCGGAAACATAGTATATGAAAGGCTGCTTGATTCATTTCTGGGCAAGAAAAGGAATGGAAAAAGGCAGCCAATGACGGCGGATTTGAAAAAATCCCTGTTCATGCCCGAAAATATGAGGCAGGATTTTAATCTACGTATATTCTCAAAAGAAGACTTACAGGAAAATACACCTTATACAGAATCGCCGTTTATCCTGATAACTAACTGGCATCAACTAATGGATACCTCAAGAGAGAAAGAAATTACCCTCGCAGAAGATTTAGGGATTGAGAGCAGGGATAACTCAATTTCACAGCGCGTCGGGCGCTTCATGGACTTTCTAACATATAATGGCGACCTCATGGTCATCAACGACGAGGCGCACCACGTCCACAATGCCTCGGACGCAGAGCAAAAAAGATGGCAGGAATCCATCGAGGAATTAAGGGAGAAAATCAAACAAAATAAAGATTCTCTGTTCACGCAGCTTGATTTTACCGCCACCCCTTTCACAATCAAGGGTAAGAAAAAAGAGTTCTTCCCTCATGTAGTCTATGATTACGGGCTTGTAGAAGCCATGCATGCGATGCTGGTAAAGCAACTGTTCATAGAAAAGAGCAGCCTTCTCTCAAATAAGATAGAATCCCTGCCTGAATCTGAAAAACTGATGGTCACTGCCCACAGGGACGAGAGCAATAAGCCCATCGAACTCTCGGAAGTGCAGAAGCATATGATAGATATCGGGCTTGCTAAGCTCGATTCTTTGCAAAATGATTTCAATAAATTCAAAATCAACAAAAAACCGGTCATGTTCGTAATGGCAGATATGAACGAAGAAGCCGATATGATTGCAAATTATATCAGGCAAAAGATCGATTCAAGCGGAAAATCATATGGCGATGAATCCAAGGGCGAGCAGGTAGTGACGCTGCATATCGGAAAAAAGGACAGGCTCTCGGATGAGGATTACGAAACCCTGAGAAACAAGGTATTTTCAAGCGATGATGCCACAAATCCCATTCGTGTTATCGTTAGCGTCCTTATGTTGAGGGAAGGATTCGATGTCAAAAACGTGTGCGTTCTTGTGGTGCTACGGCGCTCGGATTCGGACCTACTTACAGAGCAGGTGATAGGTAGGGGCATAAGACAGATGTTCCCTGAACCTGAGTACAGGTTTGAAAAAATTGAAAATTATCAAAAAATCAAGAACAAAGAGCCTCTAATCAATTCATATGACCTTCTTTTCGTAGTTGAACATCCCAAATATAATGAAATATATACCCAGTTGACCGAGGCAGGCGCAGCGATTGCCAGCGGCAACTCTATTGATATATCACTTGATACAAAAAGCGTACTTATAAGCATCGATGAGAACAGGATAAAAGATCTTGATATAAGCTGGCCTGTTTCTTTTGCTTATAGAACAGAAGAAGCGATTGATTTCTCATATTTCACTGTCGCTGAACTGCCTTTTTTTGAGAAACCATTTGAAGAAGTAATGCCAACCCGCATACTGATTACAGATTTTCATCCTGATACTAAATACAGAGCCGAATGGGAACTGGAAGAATCAAATTTCTCTTACGGCGTATTTTTGCGCAACACGGTCAAAGGTATAATCGGATCAAGCAGGCGAACCGCCTGGCTCACCCGTTTTGCACCCGACGTTATAGGCATAGTTGATCAATACGTCTCAAACCATCTGTTTGGAAGAAAAATTGATTTCAGTGTAGATGAAAACGTAATAAGATTGCGAAACCAGCACCTATTTGATTTCGTAATAACCGAAGTTAGAAAGAAATTAATGAAATTTATACAGAACACGAAATCAAATGAAGTAATCGAAGCCGAGTGGACCAAGCTTTCTAATTATAAGAACCTAAAAATCCGCATGGAACGCGCCATTATAACTAAAAAATGCCTGTACCCCTACGTTGATTTTCCACCAAGAGGAGGATTTGAACGAAAGTTCACTGAAAATATTCTTGAAAATGATTCTTCAGTTGAAGCGTACGTAAAGCTCAACCAATATGTGCATCAATTCTCTATCCCCTACATTAACACAATGGGACATTTAGTGCCTTATTATCCTGATTTCCTAGTAAAAACCAAGGATGCCATGTATATTATCGAAACAAAATCTACAAAGGATGCAAATACCGACACTGATACAAAAAGAAAAGCTATAGCAGCTTCTGAGCGATGCTTTCAGATTTCAAGAATAAAGAATGTTCCTCACACAATCCAGCCACGCAATTGGAATTATGTATTACTACCGCAGAACATCTTTGAAGAAATGGAAGGAAGCGGACTACGAAGTTTAATTGACAAATGCGAAGCGAATCTGGCTCTTTTAAAAATGAGAAAGGAATAAGGAAGCAGTAATTATGATTACCAAAATCCTCCCCGACACAATAAAATATGATGGCTCCCAGATAGCGCCGCTCTGGGCATACAGCATGGGAATAAAGGGCGACTCCATAGTGATATTCCGCGGTGCGATGGACGTAACTGTAGAGAATATGAAGGACGTCGAGGACAGGGAAGCAGGGAAATCCATTAAGGGCGACGACCTGATCCACATCATCGTCGAGAGGTTCGACTCGCCAGCGAGCATGCGCCTCGCCTACTACATGCAGCGTCTGCTCATAATCTGCGTAAAGGACGTGCTTGAGAGGCGCGGGATAAGTGCGGTCAGGAACGGGGACGACCTGTTCGTCAACGGCGGAAAGCTCACGGTGAGCATAGCAAGCGCAGGCGTATCGAGCGAGAAGATACATTGCGGGATAAATATAACCACGCGGGGGACGCCGCCTGAGGTCAGGACCGCATCCCTGGAGGGATCAGGGATAAAGGACTGGGAAACCTTTTCCCGGGAGATAGCAGACGTTTTTATACATGAAATAGAAGATATTGATGGGGATATCGTTAAAACAAAAAGCCTATGACAGATATAATTAAATTGGGGCTCTCTCTGATACTCATCGGATTTGCACTTGTACTGGCCGGAGCTGTATTATCGGCAAGCGATGTGACTTTCGGCGGGCTTATCATGATAGGTCCCATACCTATTGCGTTCGGATCATCTCCGGAGATAACATTAGTCGCTATGGTTATCGGACTGCTGCTGATGGTGATGTTCTTTATTCTCAGGAGGAGAAATGCCTGAATGGAGCCTCCTGATCGCGGCAGGAGTTATCCTGATAATGCTGGGGTTCTTTATTGTGGCTCTCGGCACGATGCATGAGAGCGCACGCCGGGAGGAGAGAAGTACCGATGAGAAGAGAGAGGAGAAAGTAAGAGGCGGAGGCGTAATATTGATAGGTCCTATACCCATTGTTTTTGGGACGGATAAAAGATACGCGCTTATACTTATGGTACTGGCGATCGTTATAATGCTGCTGGCGATAGTATTCCTGAAGTAGGGATTAAGAGATACTTTTTTTAGGCTTACATTAATAAATAATTAAGCTATTTAAGATAATCTGGCAAGGTAATAGAAATGGCAGAAGATATAGGAAAGATAATACATAATGGTATAGGGACATTCACAGGGAATCTCAGCATAATTATTCCTTTTATACTTAATTCTTTTATGGCGTTCATATCTGCGATTATCTTTTTTGTCGTTGGGATTATTCTCATTTTTGGACCCTCGCTATCATCTCTTGAAGAGACTTCAAACCCGGAACAGCTTGTTATAATCTTCCTTCAGCTAATAAGCCAGCATATTCTGGGGATCGTGGTTTTAGTAATTCTGTTTGCTTTGTTTTTCACGTTTTTTAATTCGTTCTTCGCAGGAGGAGCTATCGGAATGGCAAGGCAAGCCACTGAAACAGGAAAAACAGGACTATCAACTATGATTGAATCCGGAAAAAAGAACCTCATCAATCTGTTCCTAACTCAAATCCTTATCGGGTTGTTTTATCTTGCAGGTATAGTGTTCCTCGTGCCTGGAGCGATGAGAGCCGATCTAAGCCAGCTATTAACCCAGGAGACCGCCGGCGATAATTTATTACTGGCTTTCGGGTTTTTATTAATAAGGATATATGATATTATTCTAAATCTTGTTTTTGCGGTCGCAAGATATGCTCTGGTTATAGATAACCTCGGACCGGTTGACAGCATATTGGCAAGTTTCAGGTTCTTCAAAGATCATAAAATCGATGTTCTCATAGTTTGGCTGATCTCGTTCGTAGCCCTTGAAATTTCCCTGCAGGCATGGCTATTGAATCCGTTTTTAGGGTTATTCGTACTCGGTTTTGTTTTTGGCTTCATTTTAGAGCCGCTATCCGCTATCTGGTGGGTCCGCCTGTACATGGTGCGAACCGCCAAGAAAGTATATTTCAATGACCTTCTGGCACATCCGAATGATCTTGCCAGGCTAAGATCGGATCAATAACAGACGAACCTGTACATCCTAAGCATACTGATTTTAAAAACTTTCAGGGCAAAACAAGTGCTTGGCCTTATGACTGCCGGGGAGTTTTGCAGATCAACAAGTAGAAAACTATTAAAGCCATTCGTTCAGTTTTATAAGCTTCCTTCAGACAAACTTGTCATTACGCTCATTTAAATTCAATTCAACATTCTTTGAAATGAAATACAGATCAGTATACCCGTCATTGTTTTTTGTGACTATTCCATATTTGACAAGAACATCAAGATGATGCCTTATAGTTTTGTAATCCATGTCCAGGGCTTTTGCTAATTGATGAGCATTATAAGACCTGTCAACAAGATGCTTCAGGATTCTTGCACGGGTCTTTCCCCCGCGTGTACCTTCGATCAGATAGCACAGGAGCTTCCGTTGCTTATTTGATTTCTTTAGCTCCTGTTTTAGTATTATGTTCTCTGTAACATCCCTGGCAATGCCATGGATTTCTATTTTCCTGGCGCCATCTTTTATATGCCTGGTTTTTATCTCAACCCACCTGTGCCCACCATTCTTGGACACCAGCTCAAGGATATCTGTCTGGTTAACAACTTCTCCTGCGCGGCGTTTTTCCCGTCTGTCTTCAACGATATTCAAGCTCTCCTGTGTGAGCCATTTAGAAATATTACTGCCAATAACCTCCTCTTTTGTACAGCCGAGTATTTGAAGCCCGATGTGGTTCATTTTTAAAAAATTGCCTTCAGCATCAAGTACGTACATGGCATCCTGGGCGTTCTCAAAGAGTTCCCGGTACTTTGCTTCAGATTCTTTCAGCTTTTGCTCCAGTTTTATCTTTTCAGTTATATCTCTCGCCATGCCGTGAATTCCTATTATGCGGTCACCTTTTTTGATGACACGGCTCCTTATCTCCGCCCACCGGCATTCCCCGCTCCCGGTGATCACCTGCCGAATCATTGGATCTTCCGCAGGCTCTCCCAGGGTCTTTTTTCTTACGGTCTCCATAGTAAGCCTGCTACTCTCAGGCGTGAACCATCTGGATACGTGAGTCCCGATCACGTCTTCCGCGCTGCAGCCAAGTGCCTTAAGACCGGCTTTATTTATATTCTGGATATAGCCCTCGACATCGTTGATATACATAGCATCGGTGGCGTTCTCGAATATGTCTCTGTACTTCTCTTCAGATTCTTTTAAGGCTAACTCCAGTTTCTGACCTTCCGGGATGTCCTCCAATTTCTTTTTTTCCGGTATATCCTTAATAACACTTACATACCTTTTTTTGCCTCTGATTTTGGCCTTTGAATGAGATACGTATATGTACTTTATTTCACCACTTTTGGTTCTTACCATTGTTTCATATGGTATCTCAATTCCTTTTTGAAGCTCTTTCCAGCGTTCCTGTACAAACTCCAGCATATCTTCAGGGAATATCTTCACGAAGGGCTGTCCGATCAGCTCTTCCCTTTGCCAGCCTGTAATCTTCAAAAAAGAATCGTCCGCATATTCGAAGCAGCCCTGTTCATCCTCAATTGCTACCCCGTTAAAAGATGATGCTACCTTTATGCCGGAATATTTTTCAGTTATAGAATGAACAGGTTCTGATGTACTCAGATCTGCTGTTTTTCTATCGTCATCTTGCATTCTATCCTGTCACTAAACAAATCTTTGAATATAAATATTCGTCTCATAAACTTATTCAAGACGCTCTAAAAGGATGTACATGTACCCTGTCAATGACCCCGCAATGAAATTTGCGGGACATCCTGAATGATGATCGATGGTTTTAGTATTTCTATCGGTTCCTTTGCTTTCTGTGTTTTAACTTTCTGTGTTTTAATTCAAGCGGTGGTATGCGGTTTAAATGAAAGGTGTAGCATTTTGAAAGACAAGCCAATGGAAATCAAAAATATAGGATTCAAACCATATTCCGCAGATGTATTGACAAATTTTATACCTATAAAAAAAGCTTGCTGTGGGCGATTAATGTAGTTTACAATCTAATAATATAAACAACGAACTCGTACGAACTCAATACGAACTCACTGTTAAATTTGTAACAGATTTAAACAAACTTAAGCCAGCTTACCATAAAGTTCGTACCAGTTCGTACGAGTTCGTTGTTTTTAATCAAATCTGCATTGATAGGATGAGCTAACAAATACTTATTCGGGTA
>Ga0074199_1001243_pt1 | contig 24437 bp, 33 predicted proteins | sample EPASupsiteSAE347_FD_64528 | JGI IMG/M metagenome (GOLD analysis project Ga0074199, IMG submission 64528) | Bioremediated contaminated groundwater from EPA Superfund site, New Mexico - Sample SAE3-47 | ecosystem: Environmental > Aquatic > Deep subsurface > Groundwater > Contaminated ... | reverse complement strand
CCCACAAAAAAAAACGCGCAGCGCCGCCCGGGGCATGCCTGGGCCCAGCCCGCGGAGCCGATCCATGTCGCGCGTGCCGGTGCTATGAGCCACGGCGCCCGCCCCAAGAAACAGCAATCCCTTGAACAGCGCGTGATTGACAACGTGCAAGAGCGCCCCGCCAAATCCAAGTTGGGCCACCAGCGGATGTCCCGTGCTCAAGCCAAGGACCCCGAGTCCAAGACCCAGGACGATAATGCCGATATTTTCGACACTGTGGTAGGCCAGCAGACGCTTTAGATCGTGCTGGGCCAAGGCGTAGACCACCCCCAGAATACCGGAAGAGAGCCCAATCCCAACGAGCGCCCAGCCCCACCAGGCGGGCGGATGCCCCAGCAGGATCAACGTGCGAACCAGGCCGTAAATGCCGGTCTTGATCATGACACCGGAAAGCACCGCCGACACATGGCTGGGCGCCGCTGGATGCGCCTCCGGAAGCCAGACGTGCAGCGGCATAAAACCGGCTTTCGTGCCAAAACCGACCAATGCCAGCAAGAAGGCGGCATTGGCTATACCCGGGGCCAGTGCGCCGATGCGGTCGAAATCAAGTGATTGGGCTTCGCGCCCCAGCAAGGCAAAGAAAATTAAAAGGAAGGCCGTTCCCAAATGGGTTGCCACCAAGTACAACCATCCGGCTTCGCGTGCGTCTTTTTTATCGTTTTCAAAAACGACAAGGAAGAACGACGCCAGCGACATACCTTCCCACGCCATAAGAAACAGCAGCCCATTACGCGCCACTACCACCAAAATGAGGCAGGCCGTCAGCAGATTAAAGCAGAACCAGGAAAAACCAATGGCCCGCTTGCCCCAGAACGGCCGCAGGTATGTGCCGCCATAGAGCGCCGCCAGGGCCGTGAGCAGAAAGATGGGAATCAGGAACACGGCGGAAACTGCGTCGAGGCCGATATGAAAAGAACCGCCCGGCATGCCCCAGGCAATGGCGAACGATTCGTGGGCGCCGCTCAGTAGCACCCTGAAGCTGGGGATCAAGCCGACCAAACCGGCCAGCATCGCGCCGCCGACGCCGCAGACGGTGGCCAAGTGCGGGGCGCGTGCCAGAAGCAAAGAGGCCAAAGCGCTCGCCATCAAGAGGCCGATGGCAATCAAAACCAGGCTCATCTCATGAGCCCCTTTCCTCCGCCGAACACCGCTTGCGCTGAACCAGCGCCAATAGAATCGTCATCAGTACCAATACACCCAAGGTCGTGATCGCCACCGTCAGGTTGCTTTTTTTCAAAATCACATAGATGGCCACGGCGATCAGGAAGTAACGGATTGCGTAACTGGCAATAATGACCAGCGTCGCCTTGGCGCGCTGATCGCATTTAACGGCAAACCGCACGCCGGAGCGCAACACCAGCGCATTTATAATGCCCAGTACGCCGCCGATTATAAGACCGACCACAATGTCCATGATAGCGATCCTTTACGTTTTCTGGCTCCCTGCGCAAGTTCCATCCATCGGGGCACGTTGGAAACGGCCTGAAGGTCATGGATTTGACGCCCAGCGTTAAATCCACGGGTTAATAGCCGGCAATCAGTTCAATTCCGAATGCGGCGTATTAATCGGCGTCAGAAAATCTGACGCGATTAATGGGTGGAACTTAGCGACTTGATGCACGCCGGTCAAGCTCGAACCAGCAATTATGTCGTAGTTGACACCGTATTGCTGTTAAGTAATGATACTGGACATGGATTCGTCATTAAATTTTGCCGCCGTGATGAAAGCTGCGGGCATTGCCGAACAGGGCGCTATATGGGCCGACACCTGGCAGGATTCGCAGGCATCTTTTCACCTGAACGATCAATATTTCTTTCAACCGCAATGGATGGAAGAAGCGTTGGCAAAGCTGAAAATGCCGGAAACGATCAAGGAGGCCTTTCGGAAAACGCGCCCTTTGTTCGCGCAAAATCCTGCGCTCCAGCGCTTGGCCTGGCATTGCTGTCACCTGCTTTACCAAAACCAGTTTGATCCCACCACTCTTCGGACCTGGCCGCTCCTGCCGCAGTCGCTGGGACCGGACGCCGCCATGTTCTATGCTTTTATCTGCCTGGCCGGCTTGCCGCAGATTGAACGTCTGCATCGCAAGCGCGGCATTGATCCAGGCATCACGTATGACACGATGGCTGATTTTGCCCTGTGGATGGAGCACTATCACCAGCAATTTGGCGTGTGGGGACTCAGTAACACGATTCTAAGTTGGGTTTACGGCTACCTTTCGGGCAAACTGGTTAAATTGGGCCGCCTGCAATATAAGCCCGGCGCATTTCCGTATGACTTTCATGTTTATCGCCGGCGCCGCGACCCTCAGGTGTTAATGCTGGCGGGGGACGGCATGCAATTCCGTCCGGATGGCCAGTTCGAAGGCGCCAATAAGATCACGGCCGGCAAGCACTGTTGGATAAGCCGGTGGATCGCCACGCCAACGGAAATAAGGGGACATCCGATTTCTCGCGCCGGTATCGCGCAACCACAACTCGTCACGTTGCCGACCTCCGAATGGGAAGAAATGCTGACCCGGCAAAGCCCGATACTGGAAGTCCACATTCCCGCCGCCGGTCCGTTAATTCACGAAGCCTGCGTAAATTCGCTACGACAGGCAAAGGCCTTTTTCCCCGTCTATTATCCCGAAGTCCACTTTTGCGCATTCACTTGTGTTTCGTGGCTCATGGACAATCAGTTTGGCCAGTATCTTCCGGAAACGTCCAATATTCCGCAGTTTCAGCGCGAATTTTATCTTCATCCTGTTCCCGGCGCCAGTGACGCGCAAACATATGAACGGGTTTTCGGCCGGTCTTATGAAAACATTGACGAGGCGCCGCAAAACACTTCCCTGCAACGCACGCTGGTGGCCCATGTAAAAGCCGGGGGACGCTGGCATAGCGGCGGCGGGTTCATCCTGCGCGAAAGCACTGGTTAATACCTTACATGAGAAACCGGTATAAAAAACAAGAAGATGTAAAGCAAGAGGGGATTCACCACGGAAAACACGGAGGCATGGAGCTTTCGTCTCCTTGATCTCTGCCATCTCCCCACGGGAGTGTTGTGTGCATTTGGTGCAGGGCGTTGCGCCCTACGCCAAATGCACGCAACTATTGGTCAGGAGAAAACACGAGAGGAGAAGTCCTGTCTCTGTGCCTCCGTGTCTCTGTGGTGAGGTTTGTTTTGTTTTATGTGGCAGGCATAATTAGTGGCAATCCGGTTTAACCGGCGGGGCATCCTTTCCCAGGCGGCGCGTGGAAACAAACATATTTAAAAATCCGGCGGCAATGCCGATGAGCAGGAGCAGGATGGTAAACCAGGGGCTTGTCTCCAGCCAGCGATCCAAATAGTAACCGGCGAAGAGCCCCAGGAATGTGCATCCCACCAGCGTGAACCCCAGAGATCCCAGGGTCGCCAAACCTTGCCAGACCGTTTGCCCCGCCATCGTTTTCCGCGACCCCGCGGAAGTCAAGGTTCCGCCGCCGGAGGATTCAAGCGGCGGGGGTGGAGGGCGGTTTCTTTTCATCGGATGCATCGCCTTCCTCGCGGCCCTTTTTAAATTCACGCAGACTTTTGCCCAGCGAGCGCGCCAGGTCCGGCAGACGTCTGGCGCCGAACAACAGCAGGACCACCAGCAGAATCAACAAGATTTCCGGCCAGCCAATATTCATGATGCCGCTCCTTTTCGAATGCGTTCTTTTTCTTGCTCCGCACGGACCTTGATTTTTTCGATTTCTGCACGTTGTTGGGCCTTAATCGGTTCGATTTTTTCCGGATCCTCACCCGCTTTCACCATTCGATCGCTTCCCAGGATTTCCATTTCCGCCAGCTTGGCCTTTGTTTTGCGATCAACCTCCGCCAAAGCGGTTTTCTGCGCATGGGTCAGCTTGGCCACCACCCCATCGCGCTGGGCCAGGCGTTCCATTGCCAGATCTAACGCGCTCTTCAACGATTTACCGGTGGATTCCATATATTACTCATCTTGTTCCCGTTATAGCCGACGTAAAGTCGGCTCTACCTGAATTCGTCAGTCTCAATGTAGAGCCGGTTTTATACCGGCTATCTCCCTGGTTTCAGCACTCACAAAAAAAAGATTGCCTTCAACGTTCCTACACCCGTAAATTAAGGCCATGTCGGATTCCCGTCAAGATGAGTTTTTCATGCGGCAGGCCCTTCAGCAGGCAGCCCTGGCAATCGAAGCCGGCGAGGTGCCGGTGGGCGCGATCATGGTTCGCGCCCAGACCGTCATCGGCCGCGCGCACAACCAGGTGGAACTGCTGAAGGACCCGACCGCCCACGCCGAAATGATCGCCATTACCCAGGCCGCGAGCGCCATCGGCGACTGGCGGCTGACCGAATGCACCCTCTATGTCACCAAAGAACCCTGCCCCATGTGCGCGGGGGCCATTACATTGGCACGCATCCCAAGGGTTGTTTTCGGAGCGTACGATCCGACCGGCGCCGGCCAATTGCAGGTCGGGCAAATAGACGGCGGCATGCTTGAGGAAGAATGCAAGGAACAACTGCAAACATTTTTCAGGAAACTAAGAACACAAACCGATGATCCTGCACGGCAATGACCTGCCCCGATGATTTATTGCGTTTCCCGGCCTTCGCATCTAACCTCAATAGACCCCGTGTTTCTTGGCCAGGTCAACAGCCATTCGATAAGATTTGAAACTTACCGTCGGCGGCACGGAATGGTCGCTGTGGAAAATATAACCGCCGCCTTCCTTGGCAACCATGATTTTCGAGACAACTTCCTCTTCAATCTCACTGGCAACGCCCCGCGATAGAACATCCATGTTGATGTTCCCAAAAAAAGCAATATCCTTGCCGTATTCATTTTTGAACTTTCTCACGTCGTTGCCGGCCCTGGCTTCCAACGGCTGGATACAGTCAAAACCCGCTTCAATAACTGATGGGATAAACTTCCGGATATCGCCGTCACAGTGCAGAATAAGAAACAGACCGTGTTTCGAACAAAACTCGCTGATTTTTTGATGATACGGCATAACCATTTTCCGGTACACTTCCGGAGAGAACAACATTCCATTTTTGTAACAAAGGTCCGAAAAGAACCATACGGCGTCGAATTTAAGCCCCTTATTCAGACCCAATTCCAACATGGCGAGGAGAAAATCAGTCTGGGTGGCAATAACATCCTCGATAAATTCGGGCTCCGTCAGCATCAATTCCAGCGTTTCGGTCAACCCAATGGTTCTCAGAGCATACCAGCATGGTTCAACGGGCGATAGCGTCACAAACGCGCTGTTTTCCCGGCTTCCGCGCATGGTTTCGACGGTTTCTTTGCCATATCTTTGCCAATCGACATCCAACTTCTTCTTGAGCCGCTCCCAATCTGCGCTGGTCTTGACGCTAAAGTCCATCTCCAGCGGCGTCGCATAGTTGGTTTTCCATTTCTTAACCGTAACTCCGTTGGCATCAACGGCAACAGTCCACTCGGCTGTCTCCTCCAGAACTTTTTCCTTTAGACGCAGGCTGCAGTCAAATGAACACCTCGCAATCTTATCCAAGCCAAAGAAATCCTCTGGCTGCACCAATGCCGGCAATCCCTCTTTTCGCCACCGTTCAACGGTTTCCGGCCAGAAACAGATTTCGGCCATGGGAATTCGGTCCAATGTTTTATGAGCGATAGCGGCTTGAAATCTTTCTTTGCTTGTCATGATGTTTTCCAATCTTCGGCGCCGGCCCGGGAAATAGATGACTGACAGCGGACCACGCGGGACGCCGGAGGACTGGCGTCTGGTGTTCGTCAGCGCTCAACCAGCGTTTCGCTGATCTTCATGCCGAAATGCCTCCCGCCGGCTTCAAGATGCGCGAGCACCTGATCGCCTTCCTTGAGCTTGGCCACCGAAACAGGCTGGCCGTCGGTACGCACAAGATTGATCGTTTCGGCATTTTGCAGGTAGACCGATATGTTGCGGCCATCAACTTCGGCTTCAATCAGAACCATCGGCCGGGTTTCAATTTTGCATCGGCCGATCTGCGCGGTTTTCGTCCCGCCTTTGGAATCGACGATTAAAACCGGAGCGCCCATCCGCAGGTCGGACAAATAAGCCGTCTTGTTTTCCGGCAATAAAATATAGGCATGCAACGCGCTGGCGTTGACCCGGAAGGGGCGCGCCGCCACGTATTGATTCTCGAGACTTTCCGAGTGCACCAGGAAGAAGGCACTGCTGGCGTTGCCGATCAGCATGCCCTCGCCGATGGTCATGGCCGAGCAAGTGTCAATACAAACCCTGTCCCCCATCCCGCTCGGCTCGATCTTTTTCACAATGGCCGTTTTAAGTTCGATTTTCGGCGAAAGCCCGTGGACCAGCTGGACAATTTTCCTGACCTCGTTTGGATCGCGGTTGACGATAACCACACCGTCAACTCCCTTTTCCAGGATGCCGATCATGGTGCGCGCTTCTTCCGCATTCTTCACTTCCGCCATAACCCGGTCGCGCTGGGCCAGGATATTTTCAAGCGGGATGATTGCCCAGTCGGGAAGCCGCAGCAGAACGATCGCTTTCCGGTCGGCCTTGGCCGCCAGATTCTCGTCGCCCTTCGAGCGGATCTCGATGACGACCACGTCCTTCCCGACGACAATATCGCCGTCCTCGGCCACCGTCATAATACGGCCAAGTTCTTTTACCTTGCCGGAACATCCCTTGTCCACGACAACCGCATCCGCGCCGCTCTCGATGGCCGCGACGGCAAGGTCTTTATTCCAGGGCTGTATCTGCACCCACACCTGTTTCATTGCTTCCCCTTTAACGTACGGACAGCCACGCGCGCGGCCGCGCCCTCATGGACAACCATGGAAATCGCGGCAATCATCCGGGTGGGATCGGCGTGCTGAAAGACATTACGGCCGATGGACACGCCGGAGGCGCCGGCCTTGATGGCGCCTTCCACCATGTTCAGGATATCCTCGTCCGACTCCAGTTTCTCGCCGCCCGCAATCACGACCGGCACCGGACAGCCGCTCGTGACCTGCTCGAAGGACTGCGGACTGCCGGTGTAATTCACCTTTACGATGTCGGCACCCAGCTCCGCGCCAACCCGCGCCGCGTGCTTGACATACGTAACGTCATACTCGCTCTTGATCTTTGCGCCGCGCGTATACATCATGGCCACCAGCGGCATGCCCCACGCCATGCACTTGCCGCTGATCTGGCCGAAATGGTCGAGCATGATGTCATCCGTCGGCGCGCCGAGATTGACGTGGATGGAAACGCCATCGGCGCCCATTTGAAGGGCCTCTTCCACCGTGCAGACCAGCACTTTGCCGGTGGGGTCCGGCGACATGCTCGTGCTGGCCGACAAGTGGATGACCAGCCCGATATCCTTGCCCGACTGCCGGTGACCGGCCTTGACGATGCCCTTGTGCACGATAATGGCATTGGCGCCGCCGTTGACGACGTTATCCACGGCCTTTTTCATGTCAATCAAGCCGCGAATGGGCCCCACGGTGACGCCGTGATCCATGGGCACAATGACGGTTTTGCCCGTTTTCCGGTTAATAATGCGTTCCAAACGAATGTTTTTGCCAATCATCATAATCATTCTCCCCTTCGGTTATTTGCGGCGAACCATAGCAAAGATGAGCGCGCGATGCCATAAAAACATTTTGACATTTTGCGCCGCAGCTGTATTTTAAACCGGAAGTTAATATCGAAAGGCATAATCGCCATGAAACAACGCGTGATTACCAAACGTGATATTAAAGCATCACCACTGTTTCTGGGCCTGGATTTCAGCACGCAGGGGCTCAAAGCCACGCTCATTGATGTCACTGGCCGAGTCGTCGCTGAAACGGCCGTACAATTTGACGACGACCTGTCGGAATTCAAGACCCGGGGCGGCGTGCATCGCCATGCCGATGGGCTCACCGTCACGGCGCCGCCGCTTATGTGGGTGGCGGCCCTGGACCTGCTGTTGGCGCGCATGCAAAAGGAAAGCCTGCCGCTGGCCAAGGTCGCCGCCATTTCCGGTTCCGGCCAACAACACGGCAGTGTGTATCTGCGGCGCGGCGCGCGGTCGCGGCTGGGGGCGCTCGATTCCCGGCTTTCTTTGCGAGATCAACTCCGGGACGTATTTTCATTTGATGCCGCGCCGGTCTGGATGGATTCCAGCACCAGTCGGCAATGCCGGGAACGGGACGCCGCCCTCGGCGGCGCGCAGGCCGTGGCGGAACTCACGGGTTCGCGGTCCTACGAACGCTTTACGGGCAACCAGATCGCCAAATTCTATCAAAAACATCCGGACGCGTACGCGGCGACAGAGCACATCGCCCTGGTCAGTTCGTTCACGGCTTCGCTGTTGATCGGCAACCATGCGCCCATCGAGCCGGGCGACGGCGCCGGCATGAACTTGATGAATATCCGCACCCGCCGCTGGGCTCCGACTGCGCTCCGTTGCACGGCGCCGGGCTTGGCAAAACGGCTGGGGCCGATTGTTCCTTCGCACAAAGTCATCGGCCATCTGAGCCGTTATTTTGTTGACCGCTACGGGTTTGCGCCCAAGACCCAAGTCATCGCTTTTTCCGGGGATAACCCCAACAGCCTGGCCGCGCTGGGCTTGGCGCGCTCCGGCGACATCGCCATTAGCTTGGGCACGAGCGACACGGTTTTCGGCGCGCTTTCCGTTCCGAAACCATCCGCCATGGAGGGCCACATTTTCGGGAACCCGATCAATCCGCAAAGCTACATGGCGCTCATCTGTTACAAAAATGGTTCGCTTACGCGCGAAGCGGTGCGCAATGAATTTGCCCAAGGATCATGGAAGACCTTTGAGGCCGCTTTGGCCCGGACACCGAGCGGCAACGGCGGCCGAATCGGTTTCTATTTCAGGGAACCTGAAATTACGCCGCCGGTGCTGAAGCCCGGGATTCACCGGTTTGGTCCGGATGATCGCCCCACCCGGTTTACACCGGAACAGAACGTGCGCGCCGTGGTGGAAGGGCAGTATCTTTCCATGCGGCTCCATGGAAATAATATCGGACTCATGCCGCAAAAAATTCTGGCCACCGGCGGCGCTTCGGTGAACAAGAGCTTATTGCAGGTAATGGCGGATGTGTTCGGGACGAGGGTTTATGTATCCAGCCAGCCGAACTCGGCGTCGCTGGGCGCCGCCTATCGGGCCTTGCATGGCTGGCATTGTGCGCATGCGCACCGGTTTATACCATTTAAAAAGGTCGTCCGAGCGGCATCATCATTTACACCGGCGGCCGAACCTGACCGTGCCAAGCATTGTATCTATACGACGATGTTGAAACGCTACGCACAGTTGGAAAAACAAGTTATTTCGTAACTGCTCAGCAGGTTGGCGGGTTCAAAGTTCACGCCCGCCTGCAAAGCTGTCGCACTGCGGGCAGGTTCAACGGTTGGATTGTGCTCCCGCCTTACGGCTGATGATTATATCACCTGAATATTAACCTTGCAGTGCTTGGTTCCATCATACATACTGATGCACATATTACCTCACATGATGCAATAACAGCATCATATGATACAAGAAAAAGGAGTAAGATTGATGTTGGAAACTCTGCTCGGATCAACAAGTTGCGAACAAGTTCTGCTCTTCGTTCTTGCTCGTGAGGAAGGATATGCTCGGGAAATTGCCCGTTTCTTCGGCGTTGACTACAGACCTATCCGCAATCAATTGGATAAACTGGAGGCGGGGGGTATTTTTCGCAGCCGATCAGCAGGCAAGACAAGGTTGTATTCATTCAATCCGCGTTGCCCATTCCTGAATGAACTCAAGGCCTTGCTCACCAAGGTAATGACGTTTTGCCCTGCGGACCTCAAGGAGCGACTCCGCCTGAATAGACGAAGACCGAGGCGGAGCGGCAAGCCGTTATGAAGCCCGTCGGCAAAATGGGCCGAGCTGACCTTGCTGCATTCGTTCAGGAACACCTTCGCGACAAAGGAATTGATGTGGTCCTCTGCGGCGGCGCGTGCGTCTCCATCTACAGTAAGGGGAAATATGTTTCAATGGATTTGGACATGGTACACACCGGGCTCATGGCGCCCAAACGCAGTCTGGTTCGTGAAGTAATGTTAAGCATGGGCTTTTCCGAAGATGGACGATATTTCAAGCATCCTGGCACAGATTTCTTTATTGAGTTCCCCAAGGGACCACCTTCCGTTGGCGAAGAACCCGTCAAAGAGATCCATGTTCGGCATGAGGCTACCGGCATTCTCAAGATCATATCACCCACCGATTGCGTAAAAGACAGGCTGATATGGTTCTACTGCGATAATGATCACCAATGTCTCGAACAGGCAATTTTGGTTGCCAGGGAAAACACCATCGATCTAAACGAGATCAAGAGATGGTCTACAAGCGAAGGCAAGAGCAACCTATTCCAAAAGATTCGAGAACGATTGCTGACAAAGGCATAACCACTTACTCAAGGGTATTGCACGTTCCGCACAATCCCTCAGCACCACGCCGGTCAACACAACAAACCTGATTATTATTTCATCACAATCCGTTCGGGGACGATGACGGGATATTTCTGGCGTTTCACCCAGTATTCGCGGCCGCTGACGACCAGATGCCGGTACATCAAGGCTTCCAGTTGGGCGTGGTTACCTTTGACAAAGCAGATCGTTTCAGAATTCTTGTCGCCACCATCACAGTTTACCAGACGAAAATCACTGGGTGCCCGGAAGAGGAAGTCTTTCGGACGCAGGAAGCCTTCCACCTCCCGCCACCGCCCCTGCCCCGTGGCCGCAACCAGATCAAGCCCTGGCGGCGGGAAGAACACGGCGTCCTGAGCCGGTGCCTGCGAAGGCGGCGCCGGGACAACGGATTCAACCGACTGAGGCGGCGGAATCGGCTGTTTGACTTTTGGTTCCGGCTTCGGCGGCGGCACAACCACGCCAGCCGGCACCGGAGCCACCATGGGTTTTCCACCAAAGGCGGATCCGCCTCCGGCGGAAATTGGTTCCGCTTTTGCCGGTTCCACTTTGGCCGGTTCAACATACGTCAGCGGGACCTCACTTACCAACGACCGGGAAATCCACAGGGAACAGGCTGGCGACGGGGCGATTTTCACCCACTCGGCGTGGGTTCCGCGCACATCGACTTTCTCACCCTGGGGCAACTGACCCACAATGTTGAAATTGATGCCGGCCCCGGCGCGCACATTCACTTTCTGAAGGCAATTAATGCCCCCATCCTTAACGTAATCCCCCAGCACCCAGAGATCCACGTTGGTGGGAGGCACAACCTCAACCCAGTCCTTATCCAGCGTCTTGGCCGTCAAGATATCGTTTTCCGATACCTGGCCAACCACCTCGGAGGTGACGAGCGCCTTGGCCCGCAGATTGCAGTTGTTTTTCAGCACCTTAACCCGGGTGAAAGCCGCGTTTTCCGCAGCACCGCTCAGACACAGGCCGACTATGGTTATCATCATTACAAGCCATCGTTTCATCGGATACCTCCTGGTTGTACTTATCGCCCTAATGGGCGGACTCTTGTAGCTGCGGCGGTGACGCCGTGGCCGCCGAAAGAATCCACGCCCTTACGGGCGCGGCTACGAAAGAACAAATTCCTGTGCATGGAATGATGCCACTAACACCGCTACTGATCGCACCCTCAAGTAACCAATACAAATTATACCAACAGTCTCACACGAATCAACAATGATTCGATGTCCGCGAGAGGGCGCCATGCTGCCGCAAGGCTGTTACTTCCTCATCTTTCAAATGCCGCCAGGCGCCTGCCCGCAGGTGATTAAGGGTAAGCGAGCCGATAGCCACCCGCTGGAGACGAAGGATGGTAATGCCGAGCACCTCAAACATCCGGCGGATGTGCCGGTTGCGGCCCGCCACCAACCGGACTTGATACACGGCCTTTTCCGGTAAAATTTCCACCGGCGCAAGATCGTTCAGGTGGAGCCTTTCGCCCTGGGAAGTAACGCCCTCACGCAGGCGCTGTTCTTGTTCGGGGGTAAGACGCGCCGCCGTCCAGACCCGGTAGATTTTTTCCACGCCATGCCGGGGGTGCATCAGGGTATGCGCCAAGTCGCCATCGTTGGTCACCAGCAGGAGGCCTTCGCTGTCCCGATCAAGGCGCCCCACCGTGAATACGCGCTCATGCAAAGGAGGCAACAAGTCCAGAAAAGTTCGACGCCCCTGCGGATCGCGGGAGGTGCATAAAATATCGCGAGGCTTGTTCAGCACGAGGAAAATTTTCGCCTGCGCCGTCACCGGGCGCCGATCCAGGCATACGGCCTGGCGCGCCGGATCAATGCAGACACCCTGCTCCCGAACGACCACGCCGTCCACGGAAACGCGTCCCTCGGCAATCAGCCTTTCACAAGCGCGCCGCGAGCCCAATCCGCAGGAAGCCAGGTATTTATGCAGGCGCGGATGTTTGTCAGACTTGCGGTTTTGTTTTGGGGAGTCCAAGGCCGCGGTCTCCCTCTTTCCATTTTCCATGCGCACGCAGAATGTCAATCCGCTCAAAGCGTTTAATCACATTGCGTCTGGCCGTAATTTTATTGACCGATTTCAAGCTGGTATGCTGTGTCATAATTCCATCTCCCCAATACCGGATTCAATGCAACGAATGCAGGTTTATAACTGTCGCTGCGGGCAATGTCAATGACATTGTGAAGTGATTGAAGAGAATAATTTTATATGAACTTGACAACGGGCCGCTTCTGCCCCTATATTATCAGCGTGATAAGGGGCTGCTTATCACGTTCCCTTGGCATTTTTTCAGCGAACCGCGCGCAAATTGCGGTTTGACAACTGAAGGCTTATATTCATGAACACGCAACCTCCAAAAAAAGAACCGATTAGCCTGCCCAAAGATCCCTTTGCATATATCGGCTTCTGGCAGTTTTTGACGTTTATCATGCTGATCCTGGTGGTATGGGTCAACGAGGTGCGGGACATGCCGGCCTTGCTTTTCAACACAAACCCGCAGGATGTAAATATCTTCCGGGCGTGCCTGTTGACGGCCGGCGTGCTGGTGGCGGCGATTGTGGCCATCGGCAACACCTATCTGCAGCAGAAACGGGTGTTGAATTCGATGATTTCCGTTTGCTCCAGCTGTAACAAGGTGCGCGTGAACCAGAACCAGTGGAAACAGATGGAAGAATACATCAGCGACAACTCCCTTTTAACTTTCACCCATGGGCTATGTCCGGACTGCATGGAGAAAGTTATGCAGACGATCAACCAGCGGACGGCAGCAAAGAACGCTTAAGGCGGTTTTCGTACTTCGGCAACTTTGCCGTTCTATCGAACGGCCTCTACAACGGATGTTGTCTGCCCGAGCATCGGCCAGGGGTGTAGTGGCGGTTCGTTAGAACCGCTATGTTTTAAATTTCTATACATTAAATTAGGCCCCGAGGAACGGGGCAACTTGTTCTGTAGCCGGGGTCGCTGACCCCGGATGTTCCGAATCCGCGATCACCGATCGCGGCTACAACTTTGAAATTCCTATGCATTAAATGTAGGGGGCGACAGGTTTCGACGGGTTGGTTGAAGCTCCTGTGGCGCGCCGAGGACCCCGGTTGGCCTCGTAAAATATCCGGGAAAAAAACTCAAAAGCCAATACAGAATTGGCCCTCGCGGCTTAATTGTTCCGCGACGTCTTACTGCTGACGATCCGCTAAGCAGCTAAGGCGACGAAAGCGGGTTAGTTGTCGGGTCGCGCGACCGGGCCCGGCGGCGAAATAAACAGGACGCTGGCTGTGGGCGCATGGAGTGCCGATCTTCCGCGAACACAGCGAGACCTTAAAGACCGGACACGCGCGTAGATGCAGGAGTGACGCTTACTCGGACGGGGGTTCGAATCCCCCCGCCTCCATTTTTTCGATTTTTTGACCCGGTGCGCCGGCAAGTGCCAGATCGTGACTATCATCAATGCTATCAATGGTTTCCCGCAGTTCGTCTTCTTCCCCATCCGTGACCACGCGTGACACCATTTGACCAGCAAAGCCAGATTCTTGTGAGCGCTGGTGTGATACATCACAAGATTTACCGAGCGCCGGGAAGAAGTCCGGCAAACGGCCCAGGGATTCACGTAACGGCAACTTGCCCGCGTCCGTGTAGACCTTCGTCGTCAGGTGAATATCGCTATGGCGCATCAGTTTCATGGCAATCCACGGATTAACACCAGCCCGCGCCAAGTTCGTGCAATAAGTTTTCCGCAAGGCGTGGAAGTCAATACGCCGGCCCTGATCGTCAATGAACGGCACGTTTGCCGCCTTCAGGTCATTCCTAAAAACATCCATGTCCGGGATGATATCATCGAAAACCAAGTCCGAAGCCACCCACGATGCCGGACGGTGCCTTTTTAATTCCTCCGCCAGCTTTGCATGAACCGGCAACACCGCCGCGCGTTTGTTCTTGGTTGTGGCAGCCCGGACTTTAATAACCGACGCCGCCGTATCCAAGTCAAGATCGCCCCATTCCAACGCCTCCATTTCGTGCCGCCGGAGTCCGGTACAGAGAGCCGTCAGATAAACTATCTTGCGCGGCCCGGCAACGTCAAGAATTCGCCGCGTTTCATCATCAGTCAACGCCCGCCGTCTCACAGTCTCGTTGCCCTTCACATTAGCTTTGGCCACATATTTTAGGGGATTGCCGACCATCCGGGCTTGACGCACCATCCAGTTGCAGAACGCCGAGGCCGCGTTGAGATATTCATTCAGGGTCTTGGGCGACTTGCCGCTTTGCCGCGCCCGCCATTTCTGGAATGAATCGGAACTGATGTCCACGCAACGATGCCACGGACATTCTTTAATGAGATGTATAATTCGTCTTTCAACATGATCGAGATGGCTTGCCGACCGCCCCGCTTTATCCAGATCGGCCACATAGCCATCCAAATGGTCTACAAGCTTCTTGGACGCGGCAGACCGAATAGACCCCGGCAAAATTATTCCTTCCCTTTCCTGCTCTTTTTCTTTGACAATTTTCCGCAGACGTTCCTTTGCCACCTGCCGATCTCGCGAATGCAGAGAAATATCCGTAAGGCGTGTTTCATTCTCTAACCGATAACGTCCGCGCCAGATACGTTTTTTCTTTGGTTTATATTCGTAACAGATCATACGCTAACCTCCGCTTGTTAATTATTTGCCTTTAATCGTTCAAAATATGCTACGACATCCGACACCGTCAGCCGGACAGAACCGCGCACCTTCACTGATTGCAGTTCCCCCATATCAACCAACCGATACACGGTTCTTAACGATACGTCCAACAACAAGGCGACTTCTTTATAGTCCAACAACAGCCGTTCGCGCCAGCCTGCCAATTTGTTTTCGCTTTCCCCGTTCATACTTTCCCTTTGCTCTTCCCTCGTGCATTTTTACCTTCGTCTGGAATGTATCGGGCGCATTCCTCACGCATCCCTTCGTCAAGCGCTTTGAACCAGTCCCTTACAATGATCTCCGCCGCCCTTTGATATTCATCATATCCTTCCGCGCCTGATAACGTCAGATTTTTTTCACTCGATCTCAGGCCCGAAAATAATTCGTAATTCATGAGGAAGTCTGCCATATACACTGAATGTGCGTCCCCAAAAATCCGTGCCGAAGGCTCGATCTTCTCAAAGAATGTTTCCCAGTGCTCGTCAGGCTCCCTTAAAGCCTTCGCTATTGTTACTGGGCTCAATTTTATTTTATGCGTATCTTTAAGCCATCGGCTTATGGCCCTGGTGCTCATTCTCTTGGCTGCCATGAAAATATAAGGGAACAACTCATCAATGACACCGCGAGCGCTAAACTCCGCCTCCGTTTCGGCGTATCGTCTAAGATCGGAACCGACTTCGCTCAATTCTGTGTTTACATTCATAAGATACAATCCTCCCTTTCTGAATATAATTTACAATATTAACACGAGGGGTATCAACATAAAAATGAAAAAATCTTTCTTAGATAATTAATTGCGGAACAATGACTTGCAAAATATAGGAGTTCTGCATTTGACTTTGCGCGGGATTTTTCACGTTTTCACCTTGCGCTCTTGATCATTGTCCTTGCCTTTGGCCGAACGACGCCCGCGCTCTCCCTCAACTCGCCTCTCCGCGAGTAAGTTGTAAGCGCGCAACGCATTGTTGGGTGTTTTCTCCCTTGATCATTGAATTGAGAAATGGCGAAAGACGGAAAGGAGATACAGCAGTTTCGCTTGGTTATCCCGGTCGAATGTGTATATCGTGAAGGCCCTTAGATCAGTTGTGTATCCGCTGAAGTGGGCGCGCCAGACATTGAGGAAGGCTGCCTCTGAACCGGAAATGCAGTCCTCATGTTTCCCCTTCTTACGGAAGCTAAGCCTGTCAGCCTTTTCATCGAAAACCCAAAAATCCTCAAATGGCATGACTGGACTCTTGAATGTAAAAGCCCAGAGCCGTTTGATGGCGGCCAGTCTCGTGTAATCCTTATACTTGGCCCGAATCAGGCGGTTCACTTTGGCCACGAATAAGAGAAGGGTGTCAACGGAACCTGTGAGATATGAAGGGGTGATTTTGAGATTCTCGCCCGCTCTGGCAACCCGTCGGTTCTCACCAGCGAGTTCGATATACGCGCTATTAGACACAAGCTTGTTGTGCAGGAGGATATTGCGGGTCGCCTTGATCTCGCGCAAAGGCGCAGACAGGTTGTCGGCCTTGGCGTCCAGCGACAGAACAGAGCAGAAATACGCCAGTATATCGTCGATGGACTTATAAAAGAGGCCCTGCAGGAGCTTCTCGATCTGCACCTCGACCAGATCGAATTGATGAGCAAGGAGTTCGTCCTTCGACACACTCAAGTTCTCTTTCTCAATCTTCTGTGGGATAACCGACAGATAGTACTTTAACGTATCCGAGAGCATAGTCTCGACGTGAGCAACGGCCAAGACGAACAGTCCATGGCGGACGACGTCCGCAATATCGGGTTCTTTCGCCTCGCCGGCAATTTCGGAAATTCCGGAGGCAGTCAACTCCGCTGGACGCAGGAGGTTTTCCAGTATCAGGAGATTTGGCTTCTCACTCAGTTTCATAGGTTGTCTCTCGCATAACCGAGATACCCAAGACCTCTTGCGTGTGAGGGTTTCGTGCAATGATGTCGATTCCGGTGTGGTCAACCGGAGCGCATTCAAATCCGTACTTGGAAAGCCAATAGAGCACCAGGGTTTCGCCGAAATCCCCGGTGATCTTTGCATGTCGTGTGCTCTTGCTGATCCTCACAATGCCTTTTTGCTTGCCGTCGGGCATAAGTTGTTCATGTAGCAACCAGCGCATTCAGGGCAGCGTGCCTTGCACCAGTTCCTTCCGATCTCCCAACTGGGCAGGTCCATCATCCCGGGAAACTCGGGATAAAGGGCCTTCGCCTTGTAGATCACCTGTTCGGCTGTGGCATCAGCAGCACAAAGGCCGAGACGGGCAAACACTCGGCGGACGTGCACGTCCGCCGAAATGTCGATGGAGAAATAGTCTGCGAATGGAATCTTGAACTCCCGCGCGAGGATGTTTGCCGCCATGCTCCCGATCTTCGGGCCGACGCCGTCGAACTCAAGGAAGCGATAGACAACCTCCGCACTGGAGGTTCTTCCCGCCCAAATGCGGGCGGCGTCGCCCGCATAGTGCTCGCTTATTCGCTGTACCGCGGTCTGAAAGAAGCCACTCATCTTGTCAACGAAGCGGTGCAAAGATTCCGGTTGAGTCATCAGGCGGTTCACATCGGCCCGCGAGAGCTTACAGAGCGTTCCCATTGAAAAACCACCGAGCTTCTCCGAAATGCGGTATGGAATGAGCCACGCCTTTTCGGCTTTTATTTGCCGATCCATCACGCAGGCCAGCACGAAGGCGTGAGGATGCGCAGCCAGATCGTTCAGCAAGGCGTCGGCCTCCGGCACCTTGGTGAACTGGATCATCTGCTTTGGCGCAAGGAACAGCCTCTGTCCGTGATCAACCAGCCTATCGCGGATACTTTTTTCGTTCATATTCTGATCGTCCAACGATGCGGCTCAACGGCCGCGAGCTGGGCGAGCGATACGCTGAAGCCGCTGGTCGGGACTTAATTCTACACGCCCAGACGCTGCTTCTTCTTGCTGATCGGTCTTCCATTTGAATCAGTGACAACATATGTCAGGTCCATATCTGGTGGATACCGGACAAGAACCTTGTAGAAATCGCCGACAGCCTCCACCGACAAGACCTTGGCCGGTTTCCCCTGACCACAGAAAGCATTCAGAAAGTGCATCAGATCTTCTGATACGAGAAATGTGACGAGTTTGGCCTTCTCCGATTCATCAAGCGTCATGATGAAGAAGTGGGTTTCGCGTTTCCCGCACGGCCACAGATCACGCCGGAACCGTCTGATCGTTTCCGGAAGTGAGAAAATCCCTCCAACAACACCGAGAAGCGCGACTGTAATCCCCAGGACAGCCGCAATAATAGTAAGAGTGTTCATTGTTGTCCAAACGCTTCGGCGCAGAGGCGCGAAACGTACCCTGCCGCCGGTGGTTCAATCCGATCATCTATGAATGCTCAACAACGTCAGAATGCCGACGAGGGCAAGGTTTTGGGCCAAGCAATAGAGAATGATCTTATCCATATTCTTTCTGTGTACCCTTTCTGGTGCCGATGCGTGGAATTTCTTGTATCGTTCATCCCGCCACGTATTTAGTTCGGTGAGGGATGTTGGTAAATTGGAAAATCCAAGGAAATCATACATGCGAATGACCATCGTGCATACGGTGACAATGGCTACGATGGCAACAAGGGACGTGAGCGTGATGACTGATTCCAGAACACGGAGCGACAGGGTCTCGCGTGGTGCCAAACCGCAGACGGCAATGAATAGTGTCTGCGCTGTCAGCATAGCCCCGTACAAGTTTGATTTCCAGAGATGCCATTTGTCGCGGTACTGCCAGCAATCTTCCTCGATACGGCTACGAACTTCATCTGGAATCTTATTCATATTCTTATGATCGAACGGTCATCTCTGAGAGGGTTGCCGACCTACAGGGTTGGCAAATACCCTCCAGAGAGTTGTCAGCCTGCTTATTTCCAGATTACGTCCCAGTCCGAAGAAAGTCTGTCTTTGCACTTGGAATACCCCATGCACCGTTTCTTATTTGTGGGGTCATGTGGCCTGTTATTCTTGCCGGGAGTCTCGACCCATTTCTTAAAGTCGTCCGTTAACCACGCGTTGAGTGTGGTTGTAGACACAATGAAGAACTGAAGGTCTTTGGTTTCTCTGGTCAGATTGACCAAGACAGTGAAATCCGCATGATCAGAAAGACTACGAAAAAGGGAACCATCTTTCTTCGCCATCCACTGCCAATCATCATATTGCTCAGACTTTGTTTTAACCCGGATACGAACTGTCTTGTCTGATTTGGTCGCAAGAATATCGAACGACGGGGAGTTGCGAGGTGCAAGAGCGGCAATGACCCCGCGCTTGAGTAATTCAGCAACAACATAGAATTCTCCAGCATTGCCAACGAGAGTACCTTCACCCGCTTTTACACGACCTTTCATGTCTCATATTCCTTCTTGACTCAACCATTGATTAACAGGCAAATTTATCTGATTCACCGCGGCGAATTGGAATGGTTTTCCGCCTGTCGGCGGACAAGTCGGGCAGTTCTTGCTTCGGCGGCGCAAACACCAGTCATATCAGGCATACTCGGCAACCGCCAAAGGCCGCCTCGCCGATAGTTTATTACGGTTGCTCTTGATGCGTTCGATCTCATGCAGGGTTTCCGCATCCAGATAGCTTTGCCCACAGGAAGAGCAACCGATCACCGGCACGTTCTCAATGACCAGAATGCTTGCTCCTTTGCCGTAACTGCGCGTAACATGACGCGTACGCGCCGTATCCTTGCCGCATATATCGCATTTTAACTTTCTGGTTTCTTGTGCGTCCGACATCATGCTCCCACGGCGAGCGATTCGATGCGCGACATAACTTTGGGCCGCAAGCGCCCAAGTCGCACGTAGACGACTTTCTCGCCCCGCGACTCCATCTCTTGTCCCATAGTCTGGTTATATGCGTTGAGTTCCGCGTCCATTTCCGGGAGAAGAACGACTTCGGCATCCGCCGGAAGCGTGGCTTCGACCTCAGGGTGCTCAAACAAGTAGCGGCTGAATTCAGCGCCGAGCTCGATGTTTTTTTGCGTCATTTCTTCGTTTGTTTTCATAGTCCCTCCAACAACCGTTCTTTGTAGGATGTCCAATTCGTTTTCAGGTCATTTTCCGCAAAAGTAAGCGCGTCGTTCAAGTCCTGGTTGAACAACGGCGTCTTAGTCGCATGGCCGTGCCTGTCCAGCAGATCGCGATGCGCAAATCCATGCGCGGTGTCGTACCGCACCACCGGCAACCATTCCCCTCCGAACAGCGTTTCCAACTGCACACGGAAGAACACGATCCTGTCTCGTGCCCGCACATGCAAATGACGATACCGGTCAGTCGGGCTCAATCGAATTACATACTCAGTTGTTCGCTCCATGGACTATTCCCGCTATCTCGTCAGCTCATAAATCGCAAACGGCTTATGCCTTTATAAGTGATAAGGTTAAAGACCTGCCTGCTCAGGGTCAAGACAAATCAAATATCCATCATTTCCGCAGTTATATCTTACCAATATCTATCGCGGGAAAATTTATTATCGCATCATCAGGAATTTCGCCGCCATGCGATTGCAAATAACTTTCCGGCAACCGATCATCAATCACCGCAAGGTATGCCGAATCGTATTGGAGCAAGCGAATTGACATAACCTCATCTTTCAAATAATAAGCCCATTTCGATCCAAACTTATGTTTAAATCCTTGCAATGATTTGATGCCAAAGCGTTTCGCCGTTGTTGCCAGCTTGGCTCGCCAGAGCGTTGCCCGTGGACTTGCCCAAGCGAATTGACAGTTTGCTACGCGCCAGCCTCTGGAATAGCGAATCAACCGCATCCGTTTATGTTCCGGCGCTCTGTTGGCAAGCCCTTTTGAAATGTATTTTGCCACATAGTTTGCCATTGCACTCCCGCATGTTTTGATCGGTTTAAGCTCATGCCGACCGAACCCGTAGCGCGGCAAATCTTTCCTTAAGGTTTCCCATAGTCCCCGCAGATATGTCCCTGCCGACCGGTAATTACCCCGCTTGACTTCCTCAAAATCAAACCCTGTCCGTATATCTTCTCCGCATACAACCAGCAGATGATAATGAACCCGCCCATTTTCCATGAACTCGATCACGACGATCCATGCTTTGAATAGCTTCTTGAGGCAATGCGTCTGCAAAGACTTGAACCGCCGTTGCGCATCTTTCAGGTCTTTGACATGATCCCCATAGGTCAGCGTCAGGAATCCGATCCGCTCAATCCCATTTTTATCGCATAGGCTTTCCACATTCAGCTTGAGCGCATGAATACATTTTCGATGATAAGGCTTTAGCTCGGTGAAGTTATCACTATCTTGACAAGGAAGGGGCGGCGCGCCCGCTTCAGCGGGCGCATCCGCCCCTTTCCCCTTGGCCACGTAAATAATAATTCATCGGCCACCCCCTGCCACAGAGCGAATGATGGCGAGGACAGCGGCTTTGAGCGGGTCAGGAAGAATCAGCCAAACGGCAATGATTTCTTGCAGATCGGAAGGGCTTTTATTACCTTGTGAACGCGGGTGTGAACCGGTATTGGTTTTATTTAAGGAAGACGGAGACTGGGTAAGGGGTTCGAATCCCGCCTCCATTTTTTCGATTTTTTGACCCGGTGCGCCGGCAAGTGCCAGATCGTGACTTTCATCAATGCTGGCAATGGTTTCCCGCAGGTCGTCGTCTTCCCCGTCAGTGACCACGCGTGACACCATTTTCCGCCTGTCGGCGGACAAGTCGGGCAATTTACGCCAATGCGCGTTGCTGATATTCCTTAAGTTGCATGATTCGACAGGTGCTTTTCCACGTAAGTCCGACAGGCTCCAACCAACTCCTTCGCGTTGTTGACATCCGTGCCTGCGGTTTCCTTATCCACAGCATTTACCCAGTCATAATCAGCGATCTGTCGGTCTTCAAAAAGACTCTGAAGCAAGCGCGTTGTCCCTGAGGGAAAAATGCCGCTTTTTACAAACTCCCGATTGAAAGCGCCGATAGTCTGTGTATGTGAAGAGAACGACAAACCTCGTGTTGCCAACACGGCCGCCATGGCGTGAAAAACGGCATAATACGATCGCGACGCGGCTTCGCCCGGAAATCCCGCCTGTAGCTCGCGCTCGGCGGCTTCGAGTTTCTCGCCTGCTTTGGCTAACATGGCCCGTAGACTCTCAACGCTTGCCGTCATAGGAGTACGCCCTCTCGTTCCACGTTCCAGCCCAGCGGCGATTGCCGAACTTTTTCCCACTGTTCGCCGTCATAGATCATGGCCGCGCACAGCGCCTCGCTCTCGTTCAACAGGTCGGCGCCGACATCGCCAATCATCTCTCGCAACTCGCGGCTACGTTTGTCCACGACAATGACGAAATCGTAGTCCGACGCGACTGTGGCATCGCCCCTGGCTTGAGATCCGAAAAGGATCACTTGGCGCGCATGTGCCCCCAAGCATTTGCGCACCTTGGCGGCGTATTCCATCGCCGCCGGCGGCGCCGCGCATTGTTCTACCGTGCGCATGATATGGCCTCCATCGGCATAACCCTCATTTATTTGGCCAGCTCATAAGTCTCAAACGGCTTATGCCTTTATATGGATAAGGTAAAGGACTCGCCTGCTCAGGGTCAAGACAAAAGCCATCATTTGTCAGGAATATTCTTGCGCTTACCTGCCGGCAGGCCATAATGCGTCCCCGTTATGATCGCATCCCTGATCTTTCAACACGCCCGGCAGAAACGCCGCGAGCTGATCATGCTGGTCGGCATGACCGCGCTTTATTTTTTTTCCTACTTCCAGCGCGTGGCCGTTCCCGGCACGATTTTCAACGAACTCCAGATGGATTTCAACGCCTCGGCGGTTGCCATTACCGCGCTGGGCGCACTTTTTCTGTATATCTACGGTTTCTGGCAAATTTTTGCCGGCGTGCTGGCCGACCGCTTCGGCGGCTTCCGCATGTTGCTGATCGGCAGCTTGTTGATGACGGTCGGAGCATTTGTGTTTCCGCTCGCGCGTACCCTGCCCCTGCTTTACACCACCCGTGGGCTGGTGGCGTTCGGCGCCAGCTTTATCTTTATCAGCCTGGTCAAGGAAATTGACACTCTTTTCGATCGCCGGCATTTCGCCATGTGGCTGGGTGTGGCCCTCTTTTTCGGGTATGCGGGTGGTCTGGTCGGCACCCTGCCGCTGGAACGGGCCGTCCATTGGTTTGGCTGGCGCCACTCGTTCCTGAGCATGGGCTTGCTCAGTGCTGGTGTTTTGCTGGGCAATTACTGGATTTTTAAAAAAAGCCGGCGCACGGAAAGCGCCCCGCGAACACCCTCCCGCCTGTCCCTTAAAGCCATTGCCCGCAATAAACACAGCTGGTTTCTCATCTTTCCCGGCGCCGTTAATTTTTCGATTTATTTTTTGTTCCAGGCCTCCATCGGCAAAAAAATGTTGTCGGACGTCTGCGGGATCGGCTCGGCCCGCGCGGCTTCCATCTTGTTTATCATGTTGTTAGTGTGCATGTCGGTCACATCGCTGGCCGGTTTCATCTCGCGCCTGATCGGCAATCGCCGCAAACCCTTGCTCGTCGGGTCTACGACCCTGATGCTGGGCACAACGGCTTTCCTGGCATGGGTATTGGCGCTTCCGTCCTGTCCGCCGGCCTTGATGGCGGCAGGATACATGGTATTGGCCATTGCCGCTTCCGTCTCGCCGCTTTTCTGCAGTTCGATGAAAGAGGTCAATCCCGAGGAGGCCGCCGCCACCTCGGTGGGGTTCATTAATTGCCTGTGTTACCTGTGCGTGGCGGCCACCTCCAACCTGGCCGGCATGGTGATGGACACTTTTTTCGATCAGACCGTGGTCACACCACAGGCCATTATTTATCCGACAAGCGCCTATCGCATGATTCTGCTGGGATGCCTGATCGTTGCGGCGCTTTCCTGGATCGCTTCGCTCTTTATTGCCGAGACCCGCGGCCTGTGCACGTACCGGCGCAAGCCGTGTTTTTGATTGATTATTCAAGCGGGAATGGCATATTATGAATTTATCCGAGCGTATGCTGCACACACCATGAAAAAACCCCAGCATCATTTGATTGTGGAAGCAGGACCGGACAAGGGACTATCCATCGCCGTGCCGCTCCACGGCATCCGGGTGGGGCGCTCCTCCAACAACGACGTGGTGCTCAAAGATCCCGTCATGTCCCGCTTTCATTGCCGGTTTTTTTTCAAGCCGGAAGACGGCCTGTGGGCGGAGGACCTCGGCAGTGCCAACCAGACGCTTCTGAACCAGGCCCCCATGCGCGAGGCGCGCCTGCGCGTCGGCGACCTCCTGA
>Ga0074199_1001242_pt1 | contig 24439 bp, 25 predicted proteins | sample EPASupsiteSAE347_FD_64528 | JGI IMG/M metagenome (GOLD analysis project Ga0074199, IMG submission 64528) | Bioremediated contaminated groundwater from EPA Superfund site, New Mexico - Sample SAE3-47 | ecosystem: Environmental > Aquatic > Deep subsurface > Groundwater > Contaminated ... | reverse complement strand
GGAAGGTAACATTCCAGTTTTATTTCGTTTATGATAATCGTGATATAAGCCTCGCATTCGCATCCGCAAATCTTAATTTCATCTATTTTTGCCAGTTGTTTCACTTCAAAGCCTCCATAGTTGCAAGCGTAATTAAGTGATACCTTAATTAACTCTATGGCCTTGTAAGAGTTGGGTCATGAGAACCGACGTTCCTTAGAATTAAGGTGCCTTCCTCGTCAAATTCAAAAGTCAGACGGTGGTTGAGATCCACCCTGATATACCAGATTGAAGAGTGGCTCTCCAGCTTTCTGACTTGAAGAGAAGGATGTCTGGGATTTGAAAAAAGAAGAGTGAGGCCCCGGTCCACCTTCTTTTGTATTTTCGCCGAAAGCCTCTGGTACGATTTTTTAAATCGCGCGAGCCTGCGGATTTTCATTATTGCTTTAAATCCCGCAGCAAATCTTCAAGGCTCTCAAAATCTTTGTATCTCTTTTTTTTCAAATCCTCGTCGGCTTCTTTTTCGCCGCTCTGCCAGTTTTTTGCCCAAAACCAGCCTTCCTCCCGGAATTTTTCTTTCACAATATCGCGCATCGCAAGGGACATGGAGACTTTTTGCGCCTCTGCGATACTCTTAACCCACTCAAAGAGAACAGGATCCAAAGTTACAAAAAGACGCGGATTCTTTGTTGGCATATAGATCTCTCCTTCCATGCTTAGTATATCAAAAGTGTAACACTATGTCAAAACTTGACGATATGGAAGTCCTTATTGCGAGACTGGCCGGGTCGAGATTGACAAATATATCAAAGATGATATAATAAAATTATGAAATGGCGGGCTCAACTGTATGAAAATTCCAGGGGCTCATGCCCCCTTGAAACTTTTATGACAAACCTCTCACCCAAGGAAAAAGCGAAAGTCTTGTGGACGATTGACCTTCTGGAAGTGGTGGGACCCGAGCTTCGTGAACCTTACACGAAGCCATTGGCCGGCAAACTCTGGGAACTGAGGGCCAAGAGCATTCGCATCTTCTATTTTCTATATAGAAGAAATATTATTCTTTTGCATGGTTACAGAAAAACGACGCAAAAGACGCCCAAAAGTGAGATTGAACTGGCTTTGAAGCTCATGGGAGACTATATGAGAAGGGAGACGAAATGAGATGAAAAAGTGGGTGCAGGTCCGGAGTAAATTACTGAGCGACCCGGATGTGGCCAAAGAGCACGCCAGGCTTCCTTCCGTGCAAATCGCTTCTGAAATAATCAAGGCGCGGCAAGGGAAGGGACTGACCCAAGTGGAACTCGCCCGATTGACCGGGACCAGCCAGTCGGCCATTTCGCGCCTTGAAAGAGGCAACTACGAAGGCTACACTTTAAAGACGCTCAATAAAATTGCCTCTGTTCTTGAAAAATCTTTGGAATTTTCATTCAGGCCCCTGCACGGGCGGCGGGGCGGTTGCGGATTGTCGGCATAAGGACATTGCGAGGACAAACATTCCGCGTGCCCGCCTGACGCTGTTGGGGGTCTTGCCAGGAAAAAACCGGAAGCTGATATGGAACTTTCACATGTGAATACATCCGGGGAAGCCCGTTAAATACTTTCAAAGCCCGCGCGACGAAAATGGGCGTCAAAGGCGAAATATTTTTGTATCTTTTCTTTTTTCATCAGGGCGATGCTGCCGGCATCCACAAAGGAAAACTTTGGATCCTGGAGCTGCAGAAAGATTTCCCGGGCTTTTTTATAAAGCTCCTTGTCTACGAAATGGACTGAAAAAAGCCCGACGCCTTCTCCTTCCTCAACGATCTGAAATAATTTGGAAGAAGCGGAAAAACCGAGCCGACGCCGGATTAAGGTGGAAGTTTCCGCAATCACTAAATCCGTCAAAACGAAGAGGACGTTTCCGGCGATCGCCTTTTTATAAATTTCCCTTGCCTTTTTATGGTGTTCATCCCGGCCGTCCGCCAGCGCGTAGAGTGCGGAGGTGTCGATGAAAACTTTCTCCCTCATGAATAAAGAACCTCATCATGAAGTTCCGAAGCTTTTCCGCCGTCGCTCTCCCCCAGTGAAAGAAGAGACAGGCCTATCCGCGCTCTCTCTTTCTCAAGAGTTTCTTCCTTGACGGGGGTGAAAATTCCAGCCGGTTCTCCCCGGTAGGTCACCAGGACCTCCTTTTTCCCCTTCAGAATACTGCTGAACTTTGCCTTGAAATCCCGGATGCTCAAAACATTCATGCGAATCCCTCCCGAGACTATTATAGAGCAAAACACGATATGTGTCAAATATAATGTATCACAGTATACGGGACACAATCAGTTCTCGGGCTTTGGACTCCCGATCAGGGCGATCCACTGTTTCAGTGAATCTATAATCACGATTCCTACCAAGGCTAAAACCGCAATACTTAAAATAGTATTGGCTATATCGCCGTTGGGCAGGTAGACGTTTACAATATTAAGCACGGCGGCGGTGATTACGGTAACAGAGAGAAAGGCAAAGGGAATAAGGGTGATTAAACAGTATCTCCTCTTTCCCTTTTTTAAAAGCAGGGTTGTGCCCAGGGCTAAAGCCAGAGCCGCCAATAACTGGTTGGCAACCCCGAACATGGGCCAGATGGTGCTTATCTCGCCTTCGTAAAGCAAATAACCCCAGAAGAGCGAAACCGCAGCGGAGCAGATGATGGCTCCGGGGAGCCAGGCATGCCGGGCGAAGGGTTTGTAAAAAGTTCCCAGGATCTCACCCATGATATACCGGGCAACCCGGGTCCCGGCATCGATGGTGGTTAAAATAAACATGGCCTCAAACATGATGGCGAAGTGATACCAGTATTTCATGATGCCCGTTAAACCCGGTATTTTATCGAAGATATAGGCCATGCCCACCGCCAGGGAAACCGCTCCTCCAGGCCTGTTCATAAGATGTTCTTCAATTTCTCGTTCCAGGCGCGGCAGGTCAACCGTGTGCAGGCCCAGATTGTTCCAGACCGCGGCGCCGGTATTGATGGCAAAATAATCGCCCACCGTCAAGGCGGTGGCGGCAATCAAAGCCAGGATTCCGACTATGCCCTCAACCAGCATCGCTCCATAGGCTATGCCCGGAATATCCCTCTCGTTATCCAGCATTTTGGGAGTGGTGCCGGAGGTGATCAGGCTGTGAAAACCGGAAATCGCGCCGCAGGCAATGGTGATGCAGACATAAGGCCAGACCGGGCCGGGAATTATCGGGCCCCCTCCGTGAATATATGGAGTTAAGGCCGGCATTTGAAGATTCGGGTGCACCCAGACAATTCCCAGGGCTAAAAGAAGAACGGTCCCGATCTTCATATAGGTGCTGAGGTAGTCGCGGGGCGCCAGCAGCAGCCAGACCGGCAAGGCCGCGGCAAAAAAACCGTAAACCGGCAGCATGAGCTTGACGGTTTTCTCGGGAAAAGAAAGATAAGCGCTTATAGGGGAATTGCTTACCAGGGGCCCGGCCAGGACCGCGGCCAGCAGCAATGCCACTCCGATAATGGTGGCCTCCCAAATCTTCCCGGGCCGGAAGCGGAACATATAAAGTCCCATGAATATGGCGATGGGGATGGTCATGGCTATCGTAAAGAAGCTCCAGGGGCTGTCTTTTAAGGCATTGACCACCACGATCGCCAATCCCGCCAGAGCGACGATGATAATAAAAAAGGTGGCCAGGGCGGTGGCGATACCGGTGATATTGCCCGAAAGCCGGTGGGCTATTCTATGCAGGGCCTTCCCCTCGGTGCGCACCGAGGCAAAGAGGATGATCATGTCATGAACCCCGCCGGCAAAGACCGCTCCCAGCAGAATCCATATGGCTCCGGGCAGGTATCCGTATTGCGCCGCCAGGACCGGTCCGATAAGCGGACCGGCGCCGGCAATGGCGGCAAAGTGGTGCCCGAAGAGAATGATTTTATTCATAGGCACATAATCTTTGCCGTCATGAAGAACGTGCGCCGGGGTTCGCAGATTGGAATCCAGAACCAGAACTTTCGCGGCGATAAATGCGGCATAATAACGGTAGGCCAGGGCGAAAACGCACAGGGCACATACAAGCAATACCAGAGAATTCATAGTTTTATGTTTAAGTTTATTACATTAAGACTGTCAGTTGATGACCGGGAGTTTCTGCAGGACTCTCTGCCCGGAGAACGTCGGCACTATGACGGCCCGGTAGAGTTCGCCGTCCCTGTTGATGAGTCTTTCCGCATTGGCTCTGGAACCGGTTCGCAGGATAAGTCCGGCATCTTCATAGCCTGCGATCTCGCGCATGGCGTCTTTGGTTTTTACCTCGTCAATAGGGTCTTCGGCCATGCTCGTCAGGCGGCCCTGATCGTCAAAGGCGAGGGTGAGTCCCCCGGATAGATCGGTGACGCAGTCGCCGTATTTTTCGAGGCTTTTCCCCTGCACCGGAACCTGGCGGGAGTAAGAGTAGCTGACGAATGTCTCCCCCTTATCATTGGTCACCAGGCGGTCCACTTTTGTATTTGACGGCAGATCAAAGACCTCGCGGTGGGGCTGTATCAACTTCATCGCCTCTTCCTTTGATTCAGGGAGCTTGTTTAATCTGAGATCCGGAAGGGGGCGGTCCATCAGATCGGTGCGGCTGAGGATCTTTCTTGCCGTGAAAACATTTTTAAGCACCGACTGGTATTTGCTTCCGGTCTGTTCGTCGGCCTTCAGCATGGCCAGGGCGATGTCTTTGAATTTGGCGCGGGAGGTGGGGGAGAGCTCAATGGCCCGGGCGAAGATTTTTCCGAGATCCGCTCCCGCCGTCGAAAGCGCGGAGAGACGATCGGGATTTTCAGCGGAGTTCTGCTTGTAGGCGCCCTCGAGGCAGTCGTAGAAGGCGGCGGTGAAGAGGCGGGAAAAATTATGTACCTCCGAGGTCAGTTTGTCGTCGTCTTTCCCATCCGGAAGAGTGGAGGGATCGGCGTAGGTGTAATTATTGATGGCGGTGCGCAGGTAGATTTTTCCGTCATTGGCGGGATTTCCGTCCTCCAGGTGAATTGCCTTTCCGAATTCTTCGGCCAGGCGGGAGAGCAGGCTCTCCTTGCGGAAATCACCTTTATTTTCATCAAGAACGGCTTTGAGATTACCCTCGCTCTTCAGGGACAGAAGCATGGCCGTGACATCTCCGAAAGCCTCGTGGAAGGCTCCCGTCTCGCTGCCGCTGAAACTGCCCAGGTAATTGGGGCGCATGCCGTCCAGCACGGCGTGTCCCGTCTCGTGGGAGACGACGTCGGCGGATTCGGAGGTCTGCACTGTTTTGTTCAGGGGCTTGGAATTAAAATAGAAGAAATTGACAGATTCCTGCCAGCGGGCATAGTAGGCGTTCTGGCCCTCCTGTTTATGGGGGAGCACCAGGAGCTTCTGATTATCAAAGGCCCAATCTATTTTATGTCCCACCAGTTCTTCGTACATGTCCAGAGTCCGGTAGACCACGGTATGGGCGTTCACCTGGTCGAACTGGGGCGTTCCCACGTTGAAAAAATAATTTCCATCCGGGTCGGCGATGGCGATCGGCAGGTTTTCTTCATATATCCCGACCCTCTCGCCGCTCACTTTGCTTCCGATTTTTTCCTGCGGAAATTCAATGGTTTCTGGTGGAGTGACCGCGGGATCCTGAGGCAGGACGGAGACTTTTACGTTTCTTTTCTCCTCCCTGATTTTTGAGAGGGAGGTGGATAAGTTCACCCGGTCCTTTGACCCGGGAAAAGAAGGCTTTACTGGCGCGTCGGCAGGCTTTTCATCCGCTCCCGAGACCGGAGCGTAATAACCCGCTGTAGATACCGAAATAATCTTAGGTTCCATCTTTTCAAACCCCCTTCAAATCCAATTCCCACGTGGAATTCTCCGCTGCAATCAACGATTCCTCTTCCAGTCATTTTTTCGAAGTTCCGCCGGCACGTCGCTTGGCCCCCATTTGTTCATCGGCACGTATTGCTAAAAATTAACATTTTGTTAACACGAGGCGCTTGCCCCCATGTTATAATTTTACCAGGATTACTCGTATATATTTTATATGAGCGGAGTGAGATTTTGATGGAAATAAACCCTCAGGGAAAGTCCCCCATCGAAGATATCCGGTCTCATTTTGACGGGAGATGGCCTCCTAAATTCCGCACGGATGCCGATTATGCCCACTACGACCTCCCGGATGATACCTATAAGCCCACCATGAAGACCGGGGAGGAACATCTCAAGCCCGGCAGCCGGGTGTTGAAAAACGGCTGGATGATGTGCCAGTCAGACAAGATGCCGGATCCGGCGGATCCCTCATGGAAAGAGGTCAAGATGCCCTCCCAGTGGGCGGTGGCCGACTCCAAACTATTCACCAATACCGGGAACGTCTGGTACATGAAGAGATTCATGGTCAAGCCGGGCGAAGCCGGGCCGGAGAAGCACCTCGAACTCACCTTCAAGGGAGTCGATTACCAGGCCGAGGTTTTTCTGAACGGGGATAAGTTGGGGGAACACGAAGGATACTTCAGTCCCTTTTCGGTGGATCTGGACGGGAAAGTCCAGGAAGGCAAAATGCAGACGCTGATGGTCAAGGCCTCCGCCCCGGAGGATCCCGGGAAGGGTCTTTTAAAAGAGCAGATCAAGGGAATTTTGAACCACCACGACTGCCGTCCCGGAACCTCCAGCGGCTTTGGAGCCCCCAAGCCCCTTGGAAATACCGGGGGCATCTGGAACGACGTCATCCTGGAATCCACCGGGAAGGAATCCATCGAGAACCAGTACGTGGACTGCAAGCTTTCGGAGGATCACAAAAAGGCCGATCTCTCCTTCAACTACCTCATGGTGAACCACGGCGCCGAGAAAAAGACCGTCACGGTCGAGACCCGCTACGCGCCCATGGGAGAGAAGGATCCTGAAAAATTCAAGGTAGTTCAAAAAACCCTTGAGCTCAAGCCTGGTTTTAACCAGGTCTCCCTCGGGGCCGTCGAGGACAACCCGCGCCTCTGGTGGTCGCACGATCTCGGCGAACCCAATCTCTACCAGATGGAGACCTCCATCCTGGATGGGGAAAAGCCTTCGGATACCGCCAAAGGTCACTTCGGAATCCGCAAGGTCGAGTGGAATGAAAAGACAGGCCGCCTTAAGCTGAACGACAAGTCAGTCTACCAGAAGGGCACCAACTATATCGCCACCCAGTGGCTCTCCACCTATAACGAGCAGAAATATGAAAAAGACCTGCACCAGATGAAGGAAGCCAACATGAACGCGGTGCGGGTTCATGCCCACGTCCTCCCTCAGGAATTCTACGACGCCGCCGACAAGGAAGGTATGCTGGTCTGGGCCGACTTCCCGCTCCATTGGGGCACTTCTCCCTCTCTTTCCTTCATGTCGAAGGCCAGGGGACAATACAAGGAATTCATAGAGACGTACCGCAACCACCCATCCGTCTGGCTCTGGTGCGCCCACAACGAGCCGGTTCCCTACGACTTCCCCCTGGATTTCATGCTTGACCGGGATGCGGCCAAACTGGATCCCACCCGCGCGCACAAGCGGGAATCCTCCTTCTGGGGAGAGCATTTTTACCCGGGCTGGTACGATTTTCCCTACGGCAAGAGCTACACGGATATCACCAGATACAAACCGGTACTCCCTTCGGAATTTGGAGCCCAGGCCATTCCGGCATCCATGAAGGATATAATCCCGGAGGAAAAACAATGGCCCATCAGCAATAACGAAGAATTATGGGGTTTCCACGATTTCCAGACCGCCAATAACTACAACCACGTGGGCCGTCCGGAAGCTTTCAAGGGTCTCGACGACTACATCGAAACCACCCAGAAATACCAGTACGATTATAACAAGTACGTCACGGAGTATTTCAGGCGGACCAAGTATCAGCCGACCGCCGGACTCTACGGATTCATGTTCAAGGAGTGCTGGCCCTCGGTTACCTGGGGGATTGTGGATTACAAGAATCGTCCCAAGATGGCTTTTGAGGCCATGAAGAACGCCTTAAATCCCACGCTGGCCAGCATCGAGTGGCATAAAAACAACTTCAAACCGGGAGAGACCGTCAAGGCGCCCATCTGGCTGGTCAACGACCTGCCGGCCCTGAAGGACTCCAATCTTAAGTGGAAGGTCTACGAGGCCGGAGATGAGAAAAAGAAACCCATCCTTTCAGGCGAGTTAAGCCCCGAGGTGCCGGCGGATTCCTCGACCATGGCCCAGACGGTTGAATTCAAGATTCCCAAGGGAGCCAGAGAAGGTCAGAAGTGGATTCTGGATGTCTCCTGGAACGACGCCGGCGGGAAAAAACTTTCCCACAACGCCTACCAGTTCGGAGTACCCGGCCACACCGGCGGTTCCTTCCGTTACGAGCCTGTCAACCCGGAATACCCGCCCGCCAGATAGACGGACACGACTACACAAGACGAAAGGAATATTCCAGATGATTACAGCAACCAACCACAGGATCAAGATCGAGCGGCCCACTTCTGAGCGGCTTAAGGAGCTCGGGATTTCAAACTGGTATTCATGGGAATGCGAGCTGGATACTTTTGACTGGGAGTACACCATGGAAGAAATGGCCTATTTCTTTGAAGGGCGGGTCCAGGTCACCACCCACTATGGGGAAGTTGAAATAAAAGCCGGCGATCTGGTGATATTCCCGGAGGGCCTCAAGTGCCAGTGGACGGTTCTGGAAAAAATACGCAAGGTCTATAAATTCGTCTGACAATAGAACTGTATATAAAAAAAAAGAACCCGGGCTTTACCCGGGTTCTTTTTTAGATTATCTCAGGGGCGATTAATTAATCGCCCCTACTGATTTTTAACTGTAGGCTTTTTTCTCCTTCATTTCCTTGTCTACGAAGGCAAGTTTCTCGTCCACACTCATTTTGCCGGCCTTCACCGTCTTGGCGATGCCTGTTGCCAGGTTTACAACGGCTCTTCCGACACCGAGGCCCAGGACGACCATGGCGGCGGGTACGGCCACCGCGGTGGCCCCGGCCAGAAGGCTCCCGCAGAGGACGATGGAGCCGGCGCCGATGGCGGTGTCCACAATCCCGTTGGCAGCCAGTTTGGCTTTAATCTTGGGCCGGAAATGTTCGGTCACACCGGCGACGGCCGCTTTGACGCCTTTGTAGGCCCGCACGGCACCTCCGGCGATTCCGCCGACTGCGGCCACGGGTCCGGGGATGGGAATGGGGATCATCCCGCTTATCGGATACAGGGCCCAGGAAGCCGTTTTAGCGCCCTGGGCGACGTTGTAAGCCTGTTCATATCCCTCAAACTGGACCAGGGGCAGGGCTTTCTCTATGACGGTCCGGACCTTGGGGTGCTTTCCGAGCCAGTCCTTGTTCAGGGAAACGGCCTGCAGCATTTCGTCCCACTTGGTGTCCTTGGCAAATGAAGTTTCCTCGTAACCGTGGGTTCCTCCGGAGGGAACGTTATCTATGGGGTTCGGCCTGGGAAGGTCATGGCCGTAATCTTTCGGGATGTAGGCGGCCAAACCGGTGGAGTTCTCCATGACGTGTCCCGCATTGGATTGGGAAGCGTGTTCCTCCGCGATGACGGCACCCTGCACTGCGGCCTTGAGTTCCTCGGCCGCTTTCTTGATCTCCGGGCTATAGTGATCGGATCCGGCGATAACCTTGGCGAAGTGCCCCAGGTCGCGGTGATCCACGTAGGGTTCGGCGAACATGTCGCATCTCAGGAAGTTCTGGGTCTTTCCGATGTCGGCGCGGAGATCCAGGAGGGCTTTCGGGTCTTCCTTCACTCGATCCAGGAGCTTGCCGGCCAGGCCGTCGGCGGCATTCTTGACGGCATCCATCTTGGAGAGGTCAATCGCCGACTGGGTGGGGGTGAACATGGTGGCTCCAAACTGTTTCTGGGCCTCAAAGACATACAGCTTGGAAAGCTCTTCCGGAGTGACATCGCCCTTGGCCTTGATTCCGGCCTTAAGATCCTCCATCACCTTTTGCTGCGGAGTCGTGCCGTAGAGACCGGGGATAGGAAGCACCAGGCCAGCCTCGACTTCCTCGGAGCCCACCATGTATTTGGCTCCATCCTTGAGCTCGTAGCCGACTTCCGCCATGCTCATGAGGCAGGCGTTGTAATCGAGAACGTCTATGGGTTTGCCTATCTTTTCCTTGACCGAGTTCAAGACTCCGGCCATTTCCTTGTTATCAATGATGTGTTTGGATTTGTCATCAGTCATGGAGCCCATGAAGCCCGCGCCGTGGTCCCAGGTGACGACGGCATAGTGCTCGGCGGGGTAGTTTTTCATACCCCAGTCCAGGAAATTCTGAAGGGTCTTGGGGTCCCCCATGTCCTTCTCTCCGAGAACTTGCCCTCCCGGAATCATATCCTTCGATTTCTGGAGCTCGGCCGGAAGGTCTTCTTTCTTCTTGAGGAGGCCCATCTCGGCATCGGCACCCTTCTGAGAATACATCCCGACCAGGTTGACGTTGTCGTCGGAACCGGACTTCTTTATACTATTGAAGGAGTGGGCGGCCATGGGCGCCAGGTTGTTGTTGCCATCGAAGTAGAAGAGAACCGTCCATTTCTTCTTCTCGGCCGGCGTCGTGCCCAGGCTTACCTGGTCGCGGGGTTCGGCGGGAGCGGTCTCCTTCTTTGACTTGGCGTGCTTTTTGCCTCCCTGTACACCCGATATCTGTTCAGGTACTCCTCCGATTTTATCAATCACGATACATACCTCCTGAAGTGAAATCAGACTACCTCTTATTATGTAATATCCAGGTCTCTTTGTAAAGTAGGAGATGTTACAAAAATGTTAACATTTGAAAGGAGACAGAATGCAGAAAAAAAATATGGAAAAAACTGAAAACCCAAGCCCTCCTGACTCCTGTCTTCTGTCTCCTGTATTCTATAACAGCTTGAGCAATTCATCCAGGCTTTTGATGCAGTGGTTTTGTCCGCCGGCGGGGCGGCCCCGCCGGTCAATAAGCACGGCCTGCATCCCGAGACGCCGGGCCGGGAGGTAGTCGTTCTCAAAACTGTCTCCCACGTGCAGGGATTCTGACGGCTGTACCCGGGCCAGGTGGAGTGCCTTAAGAAAAATTTCGGGGGCGGGTTTTTCTATACCGAGGTGGGCGGAAATGACGATATGATCAAAATATTCCGCCGCTTTAAGCTCCTTTAAGCGCGAGAGAAGCCAGCCTTCCCAGTTCGAGATCATTCCCAGGATAAAACCACGGGACTTGATCTCTTTCAGGGCCGGAAGGACATCCGGGTAGAGGGCGTATCTCTCGGGCCGGGCAAAGATGGTGACCAGCTCTTCACAGAGATCGGGGCGGGGCTTTTCTCCCAGTTCTTCCAGGAGGTGGCGGAAATATTTGAGCCAGAAGAGGCGGGCGCCTTCCTCGGAGAGGGTGAAGGGGGTGGGAGGGCTGGAGGCCAATTTCCAGGCGGAGCTTTCCGCCCTGGCGACGCTTTCCGGATTAAGGGAACATCCGGCGTCATTGCAGATGTCACAGAAAATCTCCTCAAAGGAGGGATGCGGCTGAATAAGGGTGTAGCCTGCATCGAAAAAAATTGCTCGTATCGGGGCTATGATTTATTATTCTCCTTTTCTTCTGCTGCGGAAAGAGACTGAGGAATACGGATCTTCAGGGGGTGGCCACCTTGCTTTTTAGATTTTTAAAAGTATTGATGAGAAGTGTTGTGCCTTCGGTCCAGAGCCTGTTATGTTCCTCCATTTTTTTTGCACTGAGGGGGAACTGGGTCATGATATCGCAGGCATTGTAGAGGGTGTTGTAGGCGGCCACTATCATTTTCTGCTCTATCGGGAAGAATCGGCCCAGCGTACTGTGTCCTTCCACCCGGGCTATGCAGTCCTTGCAGAACTTCATGACCGCCCGGGGGGCATCCTTCATAGTTGGGATGCTGTCCATTTCCTCGTTGAATTTTTTTTCAAGGTCCGTGACGAGAATATTTATCTCCACTTTATCGTAAAGCGCCATGGACTCTCCGGCCCGGCTCATCGTGGATTGTTGGGGCAGGGATGATGATGGTGAAAGAAAATTATTGATGAGGGGCATGGACAGATCCTGAGCCGAGTCAGGCGACTGTGGGTTGTTTGGGAGGGCGGCGTTGAAGGGGGAAAGGAGGGGCGACTTGGCCGAATTCAAGGCGGTTCCCGGCGGGTTGGATAATGGTGAACGCTGGCTCGGGAGGCCGGTTATGGGCGAAGGGAAGATCGGGTCGGTGTAGGCGGGTGCGGAATAGGCCGGCGCTGAAGGGGGGGCGGTCTTTATTTCCAGGGTATAGGTTTTCCCGTCATATATATAGCTCAATTTGGCCCGGGCGGCCAACATTTTGACGAGAGCATAGTCCTGCCCGTTTCTCCGGATGACTTTAACCGCCGCCTCTTCCCCGTTGACGAACCAGGTTCCGCTGCTTGCCTCATAATGGACGGGAACTTTGAGCACATCCAGGAGGTCGGAAACCGGCATGTAGATTTCGTTGTTGACAACCAGTTTTTCGCCGGGAATTTCCTTCTCATCGACAAGCACGGACGGCCTGTGGCTATTCTGCGCCCAGGCGCTTCCGGTTACGAAAAGTACTAAGATTACAAGGTATAAACAGTAAAATATCTTTTTCATGTTTCTTCCTCCGCGGCCTTCTCTCCGGTGCTAATACTGGTAGTTGAGAGAAAATAGCGGGCCCTGGTAGGTGAAATTCATCTCGTTTTGGCCTTCCGCGGCTGAAATCCTGGCATATCGATAATCGGCTCCCACGCTCCAGCCTGGAAGAAAATAGTATCGCGTCCCCGCGTATAATTCCATATGGCTCCCCCGGACTCCTCCAGTGTTGGCAAGGGAAGTGGAAAAGCGCCCCTGGAGGCACCAGTTTTCAGCGACAAAAAACCGTCCGCGGAGGCCTGCTTCGAGCAGAAATGGCTGCAGGCGCAGGGAAGAGGCTTTCCCTTCGAAAGCGGCCAGGTGCAGATCGAAATCGTCCCCGCGGGCGCCGACGAAACAGAATAAATCCCCTCTCTCCCAGCCGGCGACCGCCCGCTCGAAAGAAAGTTCCAGCATTCTGCTCTTTAGTGAGCCCAGGACGCTCTCCCCCGGCAGAAAAGAGGTGCCGCTCAAGGAGATCGTGCGTTTGAGATTAACGGTGTTTTCGTTCGTAAGCCCCCAGTAGGAAAGTCTGAGGGCGTTGCGGCCCCAGGTATATTGGGCGGCGCCGGAGAGGGAGTTGGAGCCTTTCAGGCCGAGGTCGCCCAGGATGTCCAGGCCGCCCGCAGCATTGCTGAGGGTCCCGCTGGTTTGGGAAAGCCAGAACTCCAGTTCCAGCTTGAAACCCGGTTCATCCCAGAAAATGCCTTCCGCGGAGACGGAAGAGAAGCACCCCAGGATAAGCAGGCAGACGATCGCCAGAATGAAAGCTTTTTTCCCTGCGTTGACGGAAAACACTCTAACCGCTGAATATCTCCGCCTTGAGCCACTCCTGATTGTGGTTGGCGTGGATCAAGGGGAGCATGGATTTTAGTTTGGTCAGGCCGATAGCGGTACTGGGCAGGTCATTGCTCATCACCTTGGTGTGGATGGCCCTGAAAAAGAGGAACCAGTCCGGGTGAAGGTCGCAGGTAAGGTCCAGGTCGTCGGTCTCGACAATCAATTTCTTGTAGGGATACTGCTCGATCCACTCCTCATAGCTCTCCAGGAGCATCTCGAGATAGCCCCGATCAATATCTTTTTCCATGTTCCGGGCCCTCTTGGCGATCCGGTAGCAGAGGGTGTCCAGAGAGGCCCTCAGGTAGATCATCAGTTCCGGGGGCTTGAGTATGTTGGTCAGAATCTGGAAGTGGGGAAGATAGGTGCGGAAATAGTCGTCGTCATCCATTTCTCCCCGCAGGTTGAGCACCTTGGCGAATATGGCGTCCTCATAGATGGAGCGATCCGCTATGATATCCTTGCCGCTCATGACGGTGCGGTAGTGCTTGTTGAAGCGATCCCAGAGGAAGAAAGACTGGGTTCTGAAGGCATACTCCCTGGGATTTTTATAGAATTTTTCAAGGTAGGGATGCCCCTCGACCGTCTCAAAAAGGGGCTCGTACCCGGAGATTTGAGCGTAAATTCTGGTGACGGTTGATTTTCCTGCGCCGATGGCTCCGCTGACCACTATAAACATGAATCGGTTCACCTCTCAATAAAAAATGACATTCACTCTTTCGATCCTCCAAGATCGTTTTCCTGCAGGAAGAACGAAAACCGTCGGGATGGAAAAATGCTGTAACGGCGCTGTTTTTCACGATCAGGACGCCGGGATGCAGATCCGCAAAGGAGGAAATTTATTTTTACGCCTTCCGGCCTTTATTCAGGCCGAAGAGCCGATATTCCGACGCAGCACCCCAGGGCCCCGTTGTGAAAGGGGAGAGGAGGGACGATAACCTGCATGCCTCTCTCACGGCTGAGAATTATCCGGAGAGCCTCATTGGAAGCGGTTCCGCCGACAAATACGAGGGGGGCCGGGGGGAAGGCGGAGAGCATCGGGGCGATTCTTCTTATGATGCTGTGGTTGACGCCTGCAGCCAGGCGCGGGAGGGACACTCCCTCCGCAATTTTCCCGATGATTTCGGACTCTGAGAAGATCGCGCAGGTGGAGGAGAGTTCAACGGGGTCCTCCCGGTAATTTCCCAGCTCTGCAAAATCCATCCCGAGGGCGGAGGCCATGGCCTCGAGGTATTTTCCCGAGGAGGCCGCGCAGCGATCGTTGGTCCTGAAATCGGCCATGCGTCCGTCCTGAACCCGGATCAGCTTGGTGTCCTGCCCGCCGATGTCCAGGAGGAGAAAGTCATGAAGGCGCGTCTGAAACATGGCCCCGAGGACGTGCGCTTTAAGTTCGAGCATGGCCGCGCCCCCCGCAAGGCGGAAGCGGCCTCTTCCATAGCCGGTGACGGCTGTTTTGTGCGGCTCCTTCATGCCGAGCTTTTCCAGGTCCAGGCTTAGGGCTTCTCCATCCCTGCGGCAGAAATTCCGGTAGAAAACAGAGGTGTCATAGAGGCGGGTTTCCATTACCAGGCCGTCTTCGGTCAGGACGAGTTTGACCGCCCGGCTGCCCAGGTCAATTCCGCATTCCATGAATTTTGTCAGATGCCAGCTGTCGTCTGACAGCTGTTTTTGAGGGCTTCTTCGATGCGATTTTTTATTTTTTCTTTGCCGAGGAGAGGGATGACCTGGGTCAATTCAGGCCCGTGGACTTTCCCCGTCAGGGCCGCCCGGATAGGGAAATAGAGTTCCTTTCCCCGGATCTTCTTCCCGCAGCGGGCGAGGAAGGCGCTTTGAACGGCGGCGATGAGCTCCGGAACGCCGTTGTGCTCCTTATTTATTTCTTCGGCCAGTATTTCCAGGACCACTCGCGAGTTTTCCCACTTCAGCGCTTCCAGTGCTTCCTTCTCCAGAGGGATCTCCTCATTAAGGAAGACTTCAGCGGCCGGTGCAATCTCTCTCATGAGTTGGATCTGGTCTTTGAGGGCCTCCACGATTCCTTCGAGGCTCTCCGAATCAGGCGGAAGCTCAGGATACGCCTCTTTGAGGTAGGCCAGGGCCGAAGGTTTTCTGCCGCCGTCCATCAGGAGGAGATCCTTCCCGCTTTTCTTCCGGATGTAATGCCCGTTCATCCATTTCATTTTCTCTGCGTCGAAGACGGCTGGATTTCGGGCCACCCGCTCGAGAGAGAAGGCCTCCGTCATATTGCTGAGGATGGTTTTTAAAACCGGGCTTTCATCGGCTCTCGGCGGCTCGTCAAAGAATTCCTGATCGGCCTCCGGCGCCCATCCCAGAAGAGCGATGTAATTAATAATGGCCTCCGGAAGAAATCCCTGCTCCCTGAATTCTTCCACCGAGGTGGTCCCGTGCCTTTTTGAGAGCTTGGTATGGTCGGGCGCCAGGATCATGGGTATGTGAGCGAAACAGGGAACGGGGGCGTCGAGCGCCTGGTAGAGGAGAATCTGGCGGGGAGTGTTGGTGAGGTGCTCATCCCCCCGGATGATGTGGGAAATGTGCATGGTGGAGTCGTCCACCACCACCGCAAAATTATAGGAGGGGGTGCCGTTGGATTTCATCAGGACAAAATCACCGATGAGTTCCGCATCGAAGCGGACCTCACCACGAATCAGGTCCTCGACGAGGACCTTTACCGGGGGCACTTTGAAGCGGAGAGTCGCTTTGCGTCCCTCTGAAATATATTTCTTTTCCTCATCAGCGGAGAGTTCCCGGCAGCGGCCGTCGTAGCGCGGGGTCTCCTTTCCGGCCAGGGAGATCTTCCGGCGTTCCTCAAGCTCCTCCTCCGTGCAGTAGCACGGGTAGGCCAATCCCTTTTGGAGCAGGCGTTCCGCATGCTCCCGGTAGATGGAGAGGCGCTCCGTCTGCCGGTATGGGCCGAAGTCCTTGTCGAGCAGGCCGGCGTCCCATTTGTCGGCGCCTTCGTCCCAGGGAAGGCCCAGCCAGAGGAGGTCGTCCATGATGGTTTTTTCTGATTTTAGAGAGGACCTGGCCAGGTCCGTGTCCTCGCTTCGGAGGACAAAAGTTCCTCCAGTTTTTCTGGCGAAAAGCCAGTTAAAAAGCGCGGTGCGCGCTCCTCCGATGTGCAGGTACCCTGTCGGGGCGGGCGCGAAACGCACCCTTATTCTTTCATTCATTTTTGCCTCTTCCCGATATTCCACCAAGCGGTCTTTGTCGTTATTGGCGGAGCGGTTTCCTTGTCTAGATACCACCACCAGTGGCTCCTGGGAGGGTCGTTAACGAGCTGGTACTGCTTGAAATTGGCATACCCTACCTCATTTACAAACTCTTCAGCACGGGTTCTAAGAACCGTATCGGCGGCCACCAGGCGCTGCCAGTAGGGCTGAAGGTCCAGGTCCTCTCCCTCGCGCTGGTAAACCTGGAGTTCCTCAAGGGATTCCTGGGCCTCGTCGCGATAGTTTAGGAGGAGGCTCGCGGCGTAACCGAGTTGGCCTATTTCATGGATGTATTTTTCGTACTCGACCAGAACCTCTTCCAGAAATTCCAGTTCATCTTTGGCTTCCTTCTTCAAGGCAGTTCCTCCCGCAGAAGATTTCGCTGAAAGCGAATAAAACCCTTGCCGGGAAACAGGCAGGAAGGAATTACAGCCATGAAGCAGCTGTCAGCCGCTGATTTTCATCCTGCTTCGCCGCAATTGTCCGCAGGCCGCCTGAATATCGCCTCCCCGCTCCTGCCGGAGGGTGGCCTTGATTCCGGTTTTCTCCACCTCCCGGCGGAAGGCCTCGGCCTGGGCCGGCAGAGAGATCTGAAAATCGGATTTGACGGCGGGGTTTAGGGGTATCAGGTTGACATGGCAGTGGAAATTCTTAAGAAGATGGGTCAACTTCCGGGCGTCTTCGATGGAGTCGTTTAGGTTCCGGATAAGGGCGTATTCGAAGGTAATCCGGCGTCCGGTCGCTCCCTGGTATTCCCGGCAGGCTGAGAGGAGTTCTCCGATGGGGGCCTCTTTATTGATTGGCATCAAACGGCTTCGAAGCGCGTCGTTCGTCGCATGGAGGGATATCGCCAGGCGCAGGGAGAGGTCCTCTTTGGCGAGCTTACGGATCCCCTCCGGAAGGCCGCAGGTGGACAGGGAGATGTGGCGCATGCCGATGGCCAGACCCCGGGAGTCGTTTAGAAGGCGGATGGCCCGAAGCGTGTTATCGTAGTTGGCCAGAGGCTCCCCTATGCCCATGATCACGACGTTGGCTATGCGCTCTTCGGTGGGCTTGAGGTAGGCCTGAATCCTAAGTACCTGGTCCGCAATTTCCGCGGCCGAGAGGTTTCGCACAAGCCCCTCTTTTCCGGATGCGCAGAAGACGCATCCCATGGCACAGCCCACCTGAGAAGATATGCAGACGCTGACCCGACCTGGTTCCAGGTTGGAGACATAGCGCATGAGCACGCTCTCGATTGAGTGGCCGTCAGGGAGCCCGAAGAGAAATTTGACGGTCTCGCCGGAGGGGGATGAGCGGGCTTGTATGAGATCGAGGGTAGTGAGGCAGGCGATCTGTTCGAGCTTCTCCCGGAGCGCCTTCCCCAGGTCGGTCATCTCAGAAAAGGAGGTGAGGGCCTTCTGGTGGATCCATTTCATGAGCTGGTCGGCCCGGAAGGAAGGCTCGCCCATGGACTCGCAGAAAGACTCCAGTTCATCAGGAAAAAGGCCTTTAAGATCTATTTTATTTTCCAAGTCAGCCCCTTATGCAGTATGTCATTATGTTCTTCGTGAAAAAATCTTCTCTTTTATCTCAGCGCCCCTGTGTTGTTCCCGCGTCTTTTTCACATCATATCCATCTTTATGAGTTCCCACCCCGAATCACCCTTGCGGAAGACGAACTGGCTCAGCTTGATGTTGACCCGGAAAGACTCAGAGCCGCTTCCAATGGTCACACGCTCGCTCTCGATGACCGGCTTGAAACTCCTGACTTCGCAAAGGTTCCCCCTCCGCCGGTAGGTGAGGTTCTTCAGGTTGAGCGGCTTCATCCGGAATTTTTCGGCGTTGAAAATATCCTCGATCCCTCCTCTGAAGGCGTCCGCAACGGTATCCTCGGGGATTCCTTTCCGCTCATGGAGGAGCTTGGCTGAGTTTTCTATGGGCTCCTGGATCAGGTCCAGAACCTCTTTCAGGTTCTTCTTCGAATAGGCCCGGTGTAGATTCCGGATCACGTCCACCATGGCCTGGCGGTCTGTGTGCGTCAGTTCCGTCTCCCCCGCAATTTCCTCGGAACTTGTCCGGATCAGTTTTGGAAGGCCGTGTACCTGTGGTTCCGGGCAGGACAGAGTGTAGTCACTTCTGGTGGGATTCGGCGCATAGATATAAGACTTTTCGCTGTCCGGGCAGGTGTATTTTACCGGGTTCTGCCCAAGAGCGCCGTAGGCCTGAAAATCCCGGCTTGAAAATTCGGCGACGGTCGGATAAGCCCCGTGGTCCACCCGCCAGAGTTCCAGGAGGGTAGCGATTTCCCCCATCCTCTGCGAGCATGCCTTTTCATCGGCCGCAAAGGCCCGTCCCGCGGCGGCCGGAAAAAGCAGAGTGAGTAAAAAAATTGCTGTCAAAAAATACTTTATTACCCCGGCCCCTGGATTCTGGATTCTGGATTCAGAATTATTCAAACTCATCATATCAGTCTCTTTCTCCTCTCAATATAAGGAAGCGGATCAATTCAAGGACAGCCATAAGGGCCGCTGCCACGTATGTCATGGCGGCGGCGGAAAGAACTTCCCTAACACCCCTGACTTCCTCTCCGGTGATGAAACCCTCGGCGGCGAGGACCTGCACCGCCCGGCGGCTGGCGTCAAACTCGATGGGCAGGGTCACCAGGTAAAACAGGACGGCGGCGGAGAACAGGAAGATGCCCGCATCCATCATAATTCTTGAGGCTCCGGATTGGAAAATAAATCCCAGCATGAAGAGAAAAGGGGCCCCCATGCTGCCGATGTTGGCCAGAGGGAGGAGTGAAGAACGGAGCTTCAAGGGGGCGTATCCGGCGGCGTCCTGGAGGGCATGCCCGGACTCGTGGGCGGCCACCCCGACCGCTGAAATACTGGCTCCGCGGAAAACTTCGGAAGAGAGATTTATCTTTTTTTTGACGGGGTCGTAGTAGTCACCAAGGAATCCTCCTCCTTCCTGGACGGCCAGGCCGCCTCCGTCGGCGCCCGCGGAGGCGATTCCGGCGCTCCGGAGGATTTCTTCGGCTACTCTCGCTCCCGTCATTCTCGATGAGACCGGAACCCGTGCGTATTTTTTGAATACTGAATTAACCCTGAAAGAGGCCCAGAGCGAAAGCAGAATCGCCGGGACGAGGAGGATGAAAGTCGGATCATAGAAGAACACCTTTATATCACCTCGTTCTTACAATAGAATTCAGAATCCAGAAGGCAGAATTCAGGATAAGTCCTACGTAAATCTGTCGCCGATTGCCGGGCGATGGCCCGCCGCAAAATCCCATCCCCGCATCGGCTTTTTACCCTCGGGCTGAACTTCGAGCAGGAGGATGGAACCCTTCCCGCATGAAATTTCAGGACCCTCGCCTTTGACCAGTGAGAAAATTTCCCCGGGTGCATCCATTCGTTCGCGGCTTCCAATGCGGCTCCGCAGGATTTTCAGATTTTTCCCGTTAAAAGATGTGCAGGCTCCAGGCCTGGGATTAAGAGCCCGGATCCTGTTGAAAATATTCTCAGCCGGTTCCGTCCAGATGATTTTTTCATCCTCTTTCTTAAGGGGGCGGGTATATTCGCCGGCGGAGCGATCCTGTGGGGTGCGAACTGCTCTTGCTTCTTCAAGCATCCGCACCGCCGAAAGAAGCAGGGGCGCCGAGGCCCCGGCCAGGCGTTCCCGGAGTTCTCCCCCCGTCTCCGCTTCGCCGATTGGAAAAGGCTTCTGGAGAATAAGGTCTCCGGTGTCATAGCCCTCATCCATGAGGAAGATGGAGATGCCCGTCTCCTTCTCTCCCGTCAGGATGGCGCTTTCTATCGGTGTCGCACCGCGGAACCTGGGGAGAAGTGAAGGATGTACGTTGATACAGCCCAGGGGGGGCAAATTAAGAATCGTTCCCGGAATCAGCCTGGCATAGGCCGCAACGACGATGAGGTCGGGGGCCAGCTCCTTAAGCTTTTCTAAAAAGTCGGCATCTTTTAATTTCAGCGGCGAAAGGACCGTGATTCCCAGCGAGAGTGCCGCCTCCTTGAGCGGTGTGGGAAGAATTTTCTGCCCACGGCCCCGGGGGCGGTCCGGCTGGGTGACGGCGGCCGGGACGGTGTGTCCGGCCTGAACAAGAGCCAGAAGAGAGGGGACGGAGAAGCGGTCCGTACCCATGAAGATAATTTTCATTTGGAGGCGAATTTCTCCTTCAATTCTTCGAGGGTCACCGGGACCGCCCGAAGCTCCTTCTCTTCTTTGGATTCCGTCTTTTCCGTGGGAAAATACTCCCGCAAATCTGCAGCGGTATCCACAAAAAGCTTCCCGTCCAGGTGATCCAGCTCGTGCTGGATAGCCCGGGCCAGGAGTCCTTCAGCCTCTATTTTGATGGGCTTGCCCTTCGGATCGATCGCCTTGAGCGTGACTTTCAGGAAGCGCTCAACATCACCGTAAACATTAGGAAAACTAAGGCAGCCCTCCGGGCCGGTTTCGCTCCCGGAGGCGTTTTGGATTTTTGGATTTATGAACTTGAGAAGACCTTCTCCCACGTCAATTACGCAGAGGCGCTTCTGGACGCCCACCTGGGGGGCCGCCAGTCCCATGCCGGATGAGGCATACATCGTCTCGGCCATGTCGTCAAGGAGCCTCAGGATGAGCTGGTCAACATTCTGGACGGCCCGGGCTTTTTTTCTCAGGATCGGATCCCCGTAGTTTCGAATGGTACGAAGGGCCATGGCTACTTTTTCGTCTCTTCCTTCTTTGGTACTTCGTGCTCTTCAGTCATAAAAACAGCAATTTCGATGCCGCTCGAATTTACCCAGTAGTAATCATAGGTCAATTCCTGTCCGGCCGCCATGTCTCCGATGGTCTTGGTCTCCGAATTTAAGTCCTTCCCGCTGAGATCCTGGTAGTGCAGGGTGACGCTTACTTTCTTGACCGTCTCCTTGGATGTGTTTTTGATGGTGGCGCGGGGCCTGAAATAGGTGAGCGAGGAGCCGGACATGTCCCGCTCCGGATAGGAGTCCACCTTTAATACGATCGGGGATTTATCCTCCTGTCCGGGGGACTGGGGACCTGGGGGTCCGGCATCACTCTTGGCCGGGACGGCTGGCTTCTGCTCCTGGCGTATTTCCTCCGCAGTCAGGATTCTCGGGCGAATGACGTCGGCGATCCCGGTCTCTTTGTTCAGGTCGAACCTGGCCTGGAGGCCTTCGGCCATTTCCGGAACCGAAACATAAAGGACACCACCCTTATTGATCAACGTCGGGGTGAAGGTTTTTCCATGGGAAGAAAAAGTGAGCTTCTCTCCGGTAAGAGGGGGGAGGGGAGAGGCGGCCACCGGCGTTATTTCGACCTTGTCTCCCGTCTGGGTCCAGCCGCAACGCATCGCTTTAAGAAGGCTCTCAAGCGGGGCATAAAGAACGTCCTTGACAAAGAGGGTCGGATCGGTGAATTCCCTGTTGTGGACAAAGAGGGTCACCTTGGAGGCGTGGGCGGCCCGGGGACAGTAAACCATCAACAGAGAGGCCATTAGCGCCAGAATAACTAACTTCTTCATCTCTTCACTCTCCTTTGCTTCCTTATTTTACTCTTCTTCGTCCTACCTGTAAAGAGGGCGAATGGTCAAAAAGCCACCACTCCTTTTCGTTTGGGACCATACAGACGGGAGAAAAGGCATCGCCTTCTGCTTCGTATCAATCTGAAGATGAGGTGGAGGTTTCTTGCAGAAGCATTTTCTCTGTGATAAAATGCGGTTGCTGGAGGATGGCAAGCAAAATAAATGGAGGCGAAAATTATTGAATAAAGTTTCCACATTACATACAGCCCTCTTTGCCCCTGCCGGGTTCGACACAAAGGCTGCAGAATAATGCGCTTCGGAGTTCATATGCCGATGAAAGGCGGACTAATCGCCGCTCTTTCAGGCGCCTCAGGCATGGGCTGCGACTGTCTTCAGATTTTCAGCCGAAATCCCAGGATCTGGAAGGACCAACCCATCGGCCGGGAAGAGGCGGCGGCGGCGGCCCGAAAAAGAAAGAGCCTTAAGCTCTCTCCCTTCATTCTTCACTCCATCTACCTTTCCAATATTTCCAGCGAGGATCCCATTCTCCACCAAAAATCAAAAGATGCCCTGGCTGCCGATTTGGTGCGGGCGAATCTCCTTGAGGCCGACTCTCTCGTCGTGCATATCCGCATGGGTAAAAATATCGGGCAAAGCGTCGCCCGGGCCGTTTCCGCCATCGACGAAGCTTTCGCGCAAGTCCCCGGCAACAAGGCCATGCTTCTTCTGGAAAACACGGCTAAAGCCGATCCGGATAGAATTTTCTGGAACTTCATCCGCTCCATCTTCAAGGCGAGCCGCTTCCCTCAGCACCTGGGCCTCTGCCTGGACACCTGCCACGCCTATGCCTCCGGTTTTGACCTGTCCAAAAAACCGGGTTTAAACGAGCTTCTGACGCTGATCGAGTGCTCCGTCGGCCTCGGGAATCTTGGCCTCATCCACGCCAATGACTGCCGCACGGCCCTGGGATCCGGCGGGGACCGCCACACCCACATCGGTGAGGGAAACATCGGCCTTGGCGGTTTCAGAAATCTCGTCAATCACCCCGCGCTTTCCCATCTTCCGGTTATTCTCGAAACTCCCAAAAAAACTCCGGAGGACGACCCCAGGAACCTGAAGGTGCTCCGGAGCCTCGTCGCTTCCTGATGGCTGAAGAGCTATACAGGGTCAGACCTTGACTTCATGCTCCAATTTTATATGCCCTGTATTGTCACATTATGTCCTGAATTTGCGCTGGCACGGATTTCCATATGGATATCATCCTGTGGTTGTGGGGCATCCCAGGCGGCATTGATGTCCAAACAAAGTTAGAGCATGAAGTCAAGGTCTGACCCTGGTTTACTAGTTTAAATCAGATCCAGCGGGTCCACGTCCACGCTCACCGCGACGCCGATCAAGGGTAGGTCCCACAGCGCGCTCCTGAGAACCCGGACGGCCTCGTCTATTTTTCCGCTTCTAAGAAGCAGGTGCCAGCGGGATTTGGAGCGGAGTTTCAGAAGCGGGCAGGGGGCGGGCCCTAAAATATCGGTCTTCGGCCCGAGGCCCGCGCTGGCCATTTTTTTTGTCAGGAGGAGCGCCGCCTTTTCCACCTCCGCCTCATTGGCCCCGCTCAGGAGGACCCGGGCCAGGTGCTTAAACGGCGGGTAGCCCAGCTCTTTTCGGCTCAGGATTTCCGTGTTATAGAAGAGCCGTTCCTCCCCCGTGGCCACGGCGCGGATGGCGTGATGTTCGGGGAGGCAGGTCTGGATGAGGAAGAGGCCCAGGCCGTCTTCTTTGGCCAGGCCTTTCATCCGGCTCAAAAGATGGTAGGCCCGCTCACCGGCCCGAAAATCCGAGAAGCTTAGCGTGGTGTCAGCAAAAAGCATCGCCGCCAGTTCCACATGGGGAAAGCCCGGAAGGCGGCAGGCCCCCTGGGTTCCGATGAGCACCCGGCAATCCCCCCGCACAAAATCCAGAAAGCCCTTCAGGGCCGCCTCTTCGCCGGAAGCGTCGCTGTCCCAGCGCGTCGCGGGAACGCCGGGAAGTAGGGTGGAAAAAGCCTCCATGATTTTCTGAGTCCCGCTCCCCAGGGTTTTTAAGGAGGATGAGGCGCAGGAGGGGCAGGTGTCGGGCGCCTCCTCGGAATGAGAGCAGTAGTGGCAGGTGAGGCGCCGGGCGGCCCGGTTAAAGGCGAGGCTGATGCTGCAGCGCGGGCAGCGGAATATGAAGCCGCAGTCGGGACACTGAAGGGATGAGGAAAATCCCCGCCGGTTGATGAAGA
>Ga0074199_1001241_pt1 | contig 24478 bp, 22 predicted proteins | sample EPASupsiteSAE347_FD_64528 | JGI IMG/M metagenome (GOLD analysis project Ga0074199, IMG submission 64528) | Bioremediated contaminated groundwater from EPA Superfund site, New Mexico - Sample SAE3-47 | ecosystem: Environmental > Aquatic > Deep subsurface > Groundwater > Contaminated ... | reverse complement strand
GAAAGGATTAAGACAGGAATTAGCTGGTTCGAATCTAAGCGAAGAATTATTCGTGAAGCAATACGCGAATTTATAAAATATCCTAATTATTCATTATCAGATGCTTCAACTGCGTAAGTCCTACTCTTGATAGCGGAACCACCAAGCAGGATTGGTCCAGCCCGCTAAATCTCGGAGATATGAATTCCGGCTCGACTCATACCGTCAAAATCTATGCAGATGTTTCTGCTTCCCTCACCTCATTAGGCCAAAATACGGCAACTGTTTCATCATCTGCCAATGAGCCCAACCCGGATCCGCATTCCAACAGCGCCAGTGCTACGGCTACTATCACGACACAGGCCGATCTTTGTGTGGCTATAACAGGCTATACTCTGATGGCCGGGCTACAAGACCAGCGTGCTTATACCATAACGCTAACCAATTACGGGCCAAGCGTGGCCGGATCGGTGAATCTGGCGGATAATTTGCCCGCGGGCCTCACCAATGCCAAGTATACTCTGGATAGCGGAACCACAAAGGCCACCTGGTCGAGCCCGCTGGATCTGCATAGCATGAATCCTGAAACAAGCCATACCATCGTTATCTATGCTGATGTTCCTGCCATTGTCACGGCTCTTGCTTCTAACACCGCAACGGCCACCTCATCTACTGCAGAGCCAAGTCCCGATACGGACCATCCGAACAGCGCCGGCGCGGATGATACTGTTATTACTGAGTCCGATCTCACCATAGGCATGACCGGCCAGACCCTGATGGCGGGCAGGCCGGATCTGCTTGCGTATACCATAACCGTTACAAACAACGGTCCGGGTGTGGCAAGATCAGTCAGCTTGGCTGATACCCTGCCTTCAGGACTGAAAAACGCTAAATTTATTAGGGACACAGGAACCACAAAGACTGCCTGGGCCAGCCCGTTAAGCCTCGGCAACATGGATCCGGGAACAAGCCATACGGTTAAGATCTATGCTGATGTCTCAGAGGATATCACCAGTCTTGGCACCAACACTGCGACTGCGTCATCATCTACCCGGGACCCAGATACAAGCTCCAATACAGCCGGCATTGTTGATGTGGTCACCACTGAGGCGGATCTCGGTATAGCTAATGCTGGCCGGACTCTGACCGCCGGCCTGACAGACCAGTTGGCTTATACCATAACTGTAACCAATAATGGTCCAAGCACAGCTCGATCGGTCAGCCTTGCCGACACCCTGCCCACGGGTCTTGTCAATATAAAATACACCCTGGACAGCTCAACTGATAAGATTGCCTGGATCGGTCCGCTTGACCTGGGCGATATGGGACCGAGTTCAAGCCATACTCTCAAAATCTATGCCGATGCTCCATCAGATCTTACCGATCTTGGCTCCAACACGGCCACAGCTTCGTCATCCACATCCGAGCCAGCTCCAGATCCCCATGCCAACAGCGCCAGTGCCGCCGGTGCACTATCAATCCAGGCGGACCTGGAGATAGCCAAAGAGTGTTCGCAATTGATCACAAGCAGGACTGACTGCCGGGCGTTTACCATAACCGTGACCAACCACGGTCCGAGTCTGGCAAAATCGGTAAGCCTTGCGGATACTCTGCCGGGAAGTCTGACCAACTGCAAGTATACTCTGGACAGCGACCCGGCCAAGAATTCCTGGTCGAGTCCTCTTGCTCTTGGGAATATGAACCCCGGATCGAGCCATGCCGTCAATATCTTTGCCGATGTGCCTTCTGGCCTTACGACCATCAGTGAGAACACCGCTACGGTCTCTTCTCCTACCTCCGATCCGGGTGTCTATCCGAATACTGCTGCCTGCACTAACGAAATAGTGTCCGGAGAGCTGGTCATATCCGGATTCTGCTTCCAGGACAAGAACAGTAACGGCGTCAAAGACTCATTCGAAACGGGACTTGCAGGCTGGACGATCAACCTCAAGAAAACCGATGGCTCAGAGATCACCACTACCACCGAGTCGGACGGGTCCTACATCTTTGACCAGCTCTCACCCGGAACTTATGCCGTCACCGAAGTACTTCAGTCGGGATGGACCCAGACCGCCTCCCGGCATGTAGTTGCATTGACCGGCACAAATGCTGCAGACATCAACTTCGGAAATGTTGCCGGAAGATCGATTTCAGGAACCGTATTCCTTGATCAAAACGGCAATGGATTGAGGGAAGACAGTGAGTCCGGCCTCTCGGGCTGGACAATCAACCTGAAGAAGTCCGATGGATCTGTAACCACAACAACGACCGGAGCCGATGGATACTATATGTTCGCCAGACTGATGCCCGGTGCTTGTGAAGTATCGGTAGCCATGCAGCCGGGTTATGATCGGATGGCCCCCGGCAGCGTATCATACCCGGTCAACCTGGCCGATGCCAGTGTAACAGGCCGGGATTTCGGCTGCCGGGGCAAGCTTTCCATCTCAGGTCTGCTGTTCAAGGATACCAATATGAACGGCTTGCCGGACTCCGGCGAACCTGCCCTTTCCGGCTGGATAATCAATCTCAAGAAGCCCGACGGCTCTGATATGAGCATAACATCCGGATCAGACGGCACTTACCGCTTCGACAACCTCGAACCCGGAACTTATACATTGACCGGGAACTTGCAGATTGGTTGGACCGAGACTGCTCCCACTGCCGACTCGTATACGGTCACCCTGACTGATTCTTCGGTTTCGGATTTGAACTTCGGCAGAATGACCGGCCTGTCCATCTCAGGAGTGAAGTTCAATGATCTCGATGGCGACAGCGTCAGGGATAGCAATGAACCGGGCCTGGCCGGTTGGACCATCAACCTGGTTGGAGCCGCAAGCATGGAAACCCGAGCCGACGGATCGTACTCATTCACCAATCTCGCGCCGGGAACTTACACAGTCACCGAATCCGGCAAACCGGAATGGGCACAGACTGCTCCGACTAGCGGTTCTTATTCCGTAATGCTGACCGATTCAAGTGTGATCGGCAGGGACTTCGGAAACTGGAAACAGATGGCGATCTCGGGTCGAGTTTACAGCAAAGATGATAATCAGGGACTGGCCGGCTGGACGGTCAGGCTGAAGAGAACCGGCAACTTGGAGGTCAGCAGTACCACCGGCAGCGACGGATCATTCTCCTTTTCGGCATTGTCTCTCGGTAAATATACGCTCGCAGAGGATTTGCAGCCAGGCTGGTCGGCAGGTGATCCGTTATCGGTATCTCGCAGCATCGAGTTGACCGATTCGGACCTGAGCGGCCAGGACTTTGGAAACATTCCGGGCCTGTCCATCTCCGGCCAGAAATTCAATGACCTGGATGGCGACGGCGTGAAAGATGATGGCGAAACGGGCATGGCCGGCGGGACCATCAACCTGGCCGGGCCAAAGACGGCAGCGGCCATCACGGATGCGAACGGCAATTATCAATTGCAGGGTCTTGCTCCCGGAGTTTATGCGGTTACCGAGAATCTTCAACCGGGCTGGACGCAAACCTGTCCTGCGGGCGGCTCATACTCCGTCGACCTGACAGCGGGTTTGAGTGCTATTGGCAAGGACTTTGGAAACAAAGGCTCCCTGTCCGTTTCGGGCATCAAGTTCAACGATTATGATGCCAACGGTCAGATGGACACCGGCGTCGAGCCGCCGCTGCAGGGATGGACCATCTATCTGCAAAATGCGGACGGCTCCGCGGCAAAATCACCTGTCGTGACGGACGGGAACGGTGCCTACTCCTTCCATGACCTGTGCCCCGGAAATACCTACATCTTAAGAGAGGAATCGCAATCCGGCTGGGTGCAGACAGCGCCGCAGGACGGATACTTCGAGTTCACGCCAGAAGGGTCCGATCTGACCGGCTTGAACTTCGGCAACAGGATACCCGTGCCCGGAATGGAAGTCAAGTCTTCCGTAAGCAACAGCACTTTGAGCCAGGGATCACAGGCCAGCCTTCTGGTGGACATTACCTATTCCAACTCTGAAGGGCTGGAAAGGCTCGATGCCTTGCGAGTGGTAGACATCCTGCCTGCCGGTCTTACCTTCGTCTCTTCAACTCCGCCTCCGGACGAGATAATCTCGAATGCAGACGGTACTACTACGCTCATCTGGAATAACCTGATGGCATCCGGACAGGTAGCCGTAAGTTCCGGAGAGATGGTGACCGGCACGGCGTTCGCTCCCACAGTTTATTCCGCAAGCATCGATATCGTGGTTACGATCAGCGGAGACGGATCGCTCGTGAATTCGGTTACAGCGACCGGATTTTCCGCAAATACCCAGATATCGGCAACAGATGGGGATTCCATCTCCATCAGCTCACTGCCCGCCTTGATGGGCATAACCAAAACCGCCTCATCAAATGTTGCGGCTCCCGGTGCTATAGTCAATTATACTATAACTTACTCGAACCTGAACACCATACCAATGACCAATGTGGTGATCACGGAGAAGTATCCGCAGGGTGCAATATTTATGGACGCGAGCCCAGCACCCGATACGGGAACGGAGAACCGCTGGACCGTCGGAACACTTGACCCCAAATCTACGGGAACGATTTTCCTATCGCTCAAGTTCCCAGACGCAAGTGATATTCGCTATTACGGCAGCGGCAGAGAAACAGGTTCCGGTTTTGTAAACGTTTACAGGAAGATGCAGACCGGACAGGAAGCTTACAGCCTGACAAATGTTGCCACGCTCTCCTGCGCCGAGACGGATGACGTATCATCATCGGCTACAGTCACCGTGGGAGAGGTCCAGGGAACCGGCTTGACCCAAACCAATCACGGCAGCGGCCAATATGCCCATAGCGACCTGGAGCGGATCTTGACCAAGAACAAATCCATCGAGGTCAGCTCCAGCCTGACGGCCCGCTATCATCCGACCTTCTTCAGCCTGGCGAAAGGCCGCTCCATGAACTTCACGTCGAGATGGTTCCAGGCGGACCTGGCCCAAAATAAGCGAACAGGTGCCTCATTGAACGAGCGGCTCATGTATGCGGACAGCATAGACTTGGAGAGTCGCATCTCCCTCGATGAGAATCAATCCGTTCTGGCAACGGACGCGCAATTCCAGGGATACGGCCATTTGGGCGCATTGAAGAAGCAGGACCCGGAGAGCATTCCCAAGAAAGCGGCCACATTCGAGGGCAGCGAGAGCTACGCCGGACGGTTCAGCGTGAACGAGACAATTGAGGACTACGGATCGAATGTGATCTCGAATAAATCCGCCTCAGGAACCGGATTCGTCTCCAGCGACAAGCGAATCAGACAGAGCCAGAGAACATACGAGTACGGTGAGGGCAGCTATCAGAGCGAGGAATTGATCAGAACTCCGGAAAGCTACATCGCCAAAGAAGTCAAGGCGCAAAGCTCTCCCGCCCGATGGGTCAGCAATTCGCCGGGCGCGGGAAGCTTTAGCAGCAAAGCCGCGCCCGGAAGCTCAATGAAATGGGTGGAAGGCACTTATTCCAAGAATCGGGGAGTGAGCGTTCTTGGCCAACAGATATCAAACGCCGACAACCTGCAGACGAAGACCATCGCCGGAGGCCTGAACGACCTGGAGACCGAGGCCAGCTACACCGGCAAGGGAACATTCCGAGCTGTTTTGCAGGATAAAGTGGACCTGGCCGAGGAGTACAGCGGAGAGTACCAGTTGAAGAGGAAGATTCACCTTGGAGGCGTCTCGACGTATGACATGCCCCATCTGACGCTGAAAAAGTCGGGACGGGTCGTTTACAATTCCATCTTCAACACAGTTACCGTCAGCTACACGATAACCGTTCTAAACGACGGTAACACGGCTTTGGGACCGGTTTATGTGAAGGACCTCTTCCCGGTGGATACACAGTACATCAACTCCTCAGTCAAGCCGTACAAACTGGCCACCAACCTGGCTAACTGGTCATTCCTCTACATGCCCATCGGTCAATCAATAGACATTAACCTGAACCTCAATGTGACTGATGAGAACGACCTTTTGATCAACCGCGTCTACGCTCTGGGATATGATGACGGAAAGCCGGTAGTGGCCAGCAACTTCACGGTCCTTCAGTCAGCCAATCTGCCCTGCTGCCAGCAGGAGGCGATGGCCTACAAGATTGCGAGGATCGATCCGGGCGACCCACACGTCGTCTGGTACCGGCTGGGCATCAAGAACAACCTGAACGCCCCAATGGTGGCCAGGGTGACGGACACACTCCCGACAGGAATGACATTTATGAACTCGTCCCTCATGCCCGAGTCCATACCCTACACGCTCTCCTGGGTTCTAACCAACATTCCGCCCGGCAAGATCGGAATCATAGACTACCGAACCGTAGCAGAGAGCGGCTATCGGTTTGTGAACACGGCACATATCGATGCCTATGCGGTGGACGGATCGGGATCAATCTCGACCGATGTCGGGACTGCCATAACCGTAGAGAACCTGACATCGCTCAACCTTCCGGGAGGCTGGAAGCCGCCGGATTGGGGACTGGATCAGTCCGACAATATCTGCGAATGCGATACCGTGGATTGGAACTCGTCGAGCCTGTCATCATTGTCATGCGCGTCCTGTTTGCCGGATGATATTCCGTGAGGCGGATGGCTGGCGGCCATCAGTCGGCCTTCACGTTTTTTTTGATGAGGCAAAAAGAAGAAGCTGCGACCTTTAGACGAGGCGTGATGCCGTTAAGCTCATAGCCAAGCTGCTCTTTTTAGCAATTGCGGAGAAGATTTGGCTTGAGGACTCATCTGAAATATGGTGGCATTTACGGAAGAGGCAGGTTCACACCGGCACTTGTGAATCGCAGAACCGAGAGGAATGGTGAGTAGCAATGCCCCAACTGGAGCAGATTGAAGCCATTGAAAAGCGCCTCTGGAAAGCGGCGGACACATTGCGCGCCAATTCAAACTACGCCAGCAACGAGTATTTTATGCCCGTCATGGGGCTGGTCTTCCTGCGGCATGCCTACAGCCGCTTTCTGGCGACGAAAGAGTCGATCGAGATCGGTTTGCCAACGCGAGGCGGTAAGAGCAGACCGAGATATTGTGCAGCAGCTTGCTGCTCGAATCCCTTGGTTTCATAATTGCATTTGTTCTTCTCTACAAGGTAGGAGAGCCGCCTGCATGAACGCCGGGCAGAGCGAGGATAATTCTTCCTTCAATCAGCCGCCTAATGATTTCCAGCGTGGCTGCGTCTTCTGGGCATATCCTACGCTGCCCTCGCCTTACTATGAAGCCGCCACGGCATGATTAATACAAGATTTTTTCTTAAATTGACATATTAGATCAGACTAATTCTTACTTAATTAACTACTCTAATAATGCCCATAGTCTTTGTTCACAATTTTTGCTACGAATATTTTAAATACTACAATTTATTACGTTATCAATCCATAATTAGTATTGGATTAGGAGAAGATGCCAATGAATATAATAAAAATGATGCAATTTGCCGTATTGATAATGCTCTGCATGAGCATTGCCGTACTGCCGTCAACTGCAGAGATCACAATTGATGAGAAGGTCTTGAATAAGACGGCAAATTCGATCACGGTTGTCGATGAGATCGGAAGAACTGTGACCGTTGACCTGCCCGTCAAGAACATCATAGTCTGCGACTACCGCCAGATGGAGACTCTGCTGGCGATGGGGGCCGAAGACAAGATCGTCGGTGTCGACACTTCTTTTCACACCCGCTATCCCTTCTTAGGGCTGAAGAATGCGACTGAGGTGTCCCTGACGCACGCCACGGAAATGGACTACGAAAAAATGCTTTTGCTACAGCCGGATTTGGTGATCGTGCCCCGGAGCCAGGGCGCGTCGGCGGATGAGGTCTCCAAGAAGCTGCAGGGAGTCCCGGTCCTCGCCTTTGACCTGGGCCATAGAATGCAAATAATACCGGAGGTTCAAATACTGGGGCAGGTCCTGGGAAAGGAAGAGGAAGCTGACAAGCTTATCAACTGGATACAGAAATACAGCAATATTGTGGAGGAGAGAACAAAGGATCTGAAATCAGATGACATGCCGACATTTTATTACGAGGCCACGGCCACGTCGTCAAAATGGAAAGCCAATGTGCCTGTCGGTCGCGCAGGTTCGGTCGCTGAAGGCTGCGGCGGAAGAAATATCGCATCCGAACTCAATAATACGGAGGGAGTCCACTCCGTCGTCGTGGATCCGGAATGGATTCTGATGGAAAACCCCGACTACATCTTCCTCGACTTCCACAGCGGAAAGAGCGGACCGGGAAAGACGGAAGCAGAGGTCAAGGATGCCCTCGACACCATGATCAAAGAAAGGGCGAGCGAAGGAATCGGGAATGTAACTGCGGTGAGAGATAACCATACATACGCCATAGACTACGATTTTGTCTGCGGGCCGAGATGGGTCGTGGGCCATGTCTGCTTTGCCAAATGGCTCCACCCCGATCTATTCGAAGATCTTGATCCCGAAGAGCTCAACAAGGAGTTTCTCAAGGATTTCCTGGGTGTAGAGGTAGAAGGAACCTGGATTTACCCAATGCCCAAGTAGTCTTGGAAAAATTAAAAGCGGATGCGGAGCTCGTCCATCATCCGTTTTTTTCATTTTTTTGTGCTTGAGGATGCCATGATTTGAGAGCGATTCGCGCGCCTTCATCTCGCCAAAGGCCATTGCTCAGTGCAATCCCGATTTCACGGATGAATGCTCCGCCACGAAGAGGATCATAGTTGCGAGATTATCCTCAAGAATGTTTAAATATTTCAAAGTTGATGCATCTTTAATGAAAGAAAACCAAAACAGAACCGAAAATCAGGCAGGACCTTGCGGGATCGTCTGCGGCGCGTGCCCTCTTGGAAGCGGCGCAATTGCCGAATCAGCAGTTCAAACCCGAAAGCACATTGCACAGTGCCAGATTCCCGCCTGGTCTCCTTTCGTGCCCGGGGGAAAGGACATCGATTGGGCTGCTGTGGATCGAGGCTTGAACTGGATGGAAAAGTACGCCTGCTGTGCAGGATGCGAGAGGGACGGTGGGCCTCCCGACTGCACCATCAGGATCTGCGCCCGTGAAAGGGGACATGAGCTATGCAACAGCTGCAGTGATCTGGATTCCTGCACCAAGTTCGAGTGGCTGAAGGAGCATGGTGAACAAATCAAGGAAAAGCTAAAGGATAACCGGGGCTTGTCTAAGGAGGAGTACGTCAAAAAGATGATGAACCAGATGCACTGGGAGGCCTGACGGCTCTGGACTGCTCCCGACTGCCTCCTCTGAATTATAATGCTATTTTTTATTTAATCGACATGCAAACTACTTCAATATTTCTCATGAACCATAGCGCATAAAATATCAAGTGTCAATCGAAAAATTTATAATTTCGGAGGGCACTTATAATAATAGTAATCTTGAAAAGTAATCCTTCGAGCCGTTCAGGAAGAATGCTCAGCCTATCAACTTGTTCAGCCTATCAACTATTGAGATCTATAAACTAAAGATTATCGGTATTTCATATCTGATAAGATCCGGGGATTTTGCAGGATCACTATCTCATCACTGCATCACCGCAGTCTCATCACTGCATCATCAACGTCTCATTGCTGTCTCATCGCTGCGTCATTGCTGCCTGCATCCATTCCAAGGGCGTCGTTTGCTCAAATTTGCATCACCTAAAACCGATTCAAAACAGTCATGCATTTTCTGTAATGGCCGGTGTTGGATGAAACAATAACCCGAAAAAATAGTAGAGGTGCGGTCTATGTCCGAACTATATCGAAAAATGATAGATGAAGCCATGATGGCCCAGCACGCCGATGTGAATACCGTATCAAAAAAGAGAGGTCAGAGCTTTGTAATCGATGACACCAAAGCCTATCTCGATGTCGTCAACAAGATGAAGGCTATTGAGAACCAGTCCAAGGCGGTTTTCCGGCTGCACATGGACTCGGTCAACACGCACTTCAATGTCCTCAAGTCTCTGACCAAGACCATTCGACCGGAGGATGATCCTTTTGTAGAGCACTATCAGACTCCTGCCGTCATGGAAATACTCTGCGAAGAGGATGAGAAGTTCAAGAAGAGCCTTGATGCATTCATAGCGGCGATAGGCAAGGCCGAGGCGCTGGTGGGATTGGAGGCGGCTCGCCGCTACGGCGGATTTTACGGCCCCACCTGCGTGGTGGACTTCGCCCTGATTCCCGGCAGCACCAGCAACGTGGTCAACCGGATTTTGAAGAATGTGGATATCCCCGTCGCCCACAAGCAGGCCATCCTCGCCGCCAAATCCTGGGGCATGAACACCTCCTACGGCATCGGCGAGGTCTTCGCCAATCAGGTGGAGAAGGGCGCAACCCTGGCAGCAGCCGTCCAAAAGGAGATCGATGAGGTCAAATACATCTACGAGAGCCCGATTGAAGCCCAGGGCAAGCTCATGGACGCCCTCGGCCACAAGTCTTTCGATGTGCGAAAGTACATGGCCGAGTACAAGAAGCGAATGGCAGGCGCAGTGAAAGAGGCCATGGACGAAGGAGTTCATTACGGCAACATCCTGACCGTTCCCGCTTATTGCGTCGGCGACATTTCCCACCACATCGCACAGTCCACTTTCAACATGTGCAAGGACGATGTGATCATGGCCGTCATCGAGGCTACCACGGAGGTCATGGACTCGACGCTGCATAAAGCTGCAGACAAGTTCAAGAGCGAGTACCAGATCCTGAGCCTGGCTACCGGGTCCTCGGCGGCAGCCGTGGAATACATCCTGGAGCTGGACGGCTTCAACGCCATCATGGTCGTGGACATGCTCACCAAGAGGTTCCACAACTTCGTCCAGCTCTATCCCACTCGCGGCGCTGCTGCAGAGCTTCACAACTGCGACTTCATGGACATGATCTACCGCGGCTGGAAGCTGCTGGACCGCTCCATGAGACAGAGAAACGGCCAGGGTGGAAGGCTGGTGCCGAGGGTTTCAGGCTTTGACGTGGATTTGGAGCCCATTCACAAGAACGAGGTGCTCATGAATCCGCAGCGCTACGCCTATCCTGCCTGCGCCATCACCGTCCGCTTCTCCGCCCTGATGAGGCTGGCCGACTATCCCTGCCTGCTGACCAGCGAGCCGGTGACAGCCACGCTCATGACCAATATCATCGCTCTGCATAAAGACGCACCGGCGTCGCCGGCCAGGGTCTGCAAAGATTGCGCTTCTGCATCCTTGATCGATTTCAGGCATTCTTACTGCCAGTACCGGGAGGCAGTCTGAGCATCACTGCACGAATTGTATAGAAGATAAACATAAAATTTTTCCTGAAAATCGAGGAGACCATGAAATGCTATCTTTGTGCTCTGGAAAAGAAGGATACTGATGCCGTTGCCATCTGCATCGTTTGCGGAATGGGGGTTTGCATGGATCATCTGGTGCGGGAAGAAGTTGATGTCTGGGAAGGCGGCTATCCATTCCCGGCCAAGAAGCTGAAGCGAAAGCTGCCCCGAATCCTGTGCAGACCCTGCTACTCAGTGTATCATGAGGGATGAAAATGAGCGACAAAATGAGGAATGAGAAATGTCCTCCTTGATGAAGAGATCTCTGGCCGAGCTGCTGGGAACGTTCCTGCTGGTTTACTTTGGAGCAGGATCGGCAGCCATTACGCTCATGATCGCCAAAGGCTCAAGCCCGCTCAACCCCTTCAATATCGGCATTGGGACTCTTGGAGGCCTGGGTGATTGGTTTGCCATCGGCATGGCCTTCGCCATCGCCATAACTGCCTCGATCTACGCTCTGGGCAGAATTTCCGGTGCCCATCTGAATCCGGCCGTGACCATCGCTCTCTGGGCTACGAAGCGCTTCCCCACCGGCGACGTTGGGCCATACATCGTTGCTCAACTGGCTGGTGCTTCCCTGGCCAGCTTCCTCTTTGCCGCCAGCGCAGGCATGAATGCGGTGACGATCGGCGGCCTGGGGGCGACGGCACCTTTCCCCGGCATCGGCTTCGGACAGGCCATTCTGGCTGAGGCGATTGGAACATTCCTGCTCATGCTGACCATCATGGGCGTGGCCGTGGACGAGAGAGCGCCCCCAGGATTTGCGGGCCTGATCATCGGGCTTACCGTAGGCGGCATAATCACCACGACGGGAAATATCGCCGGAGCATCCCTGAATCCGGCCAGAACCTTCGGGCCGTATCTGGGTGACTATATCCTGGCCGGGAATAGTCTGTGGAGTTTCTATCCCATCTACATCGTGGGGCCGATTGCCGGAGCATTGATCGCAGCCTTTGCTTACGACTATCTGGCAAAAGACTGAAACAAAGCCAAAGCCATTTCGGCAGACCTTACGGTATCTTTGGGAGGCATTCATGACCAAGGCCCTGTCTACATACGCTACATGCCTGTCATGCAATGCCTCATCCCGCCGCAGTTTGGCCTTACGGGCAGCCTCCCGTTGTGCAGCTTGCTCCTTCTCCGGCGATCCCTTCATCAGATGAAGCATTCGTATTTCCCTTCTCAAGGAACATTTTTATATGTTTTCGGAGCCACTAAATCGTTCTGAAGCAATATGGTCCTCGACAATTTAGGCGGATCGCTGCGCAATGCCTTGAAGAAGATTGCGTCGGCGAATAAGATCGATAAGGCTCTGGTAGACGACGCCGTCCGGGAGATTCAGCGCGCGCTCCTGCAGGCTGATGTGAATGTGAAGCTCGTCATGCAGCTATCCAACACCATCAAAGAGCGAGCGCTCAACGAAAAACCTGCCGCGGGAATGAATCCGCGCGAGCACGTCATCAACATCGTCTACCAGGAGTTGATCAACCTGGTGGGCAAGGGAACCGATATCCCGCTCAAGAAGCAGAATATCATGCTGGTGGGCTTGCAGGGTTCGGGAAAGACCACCACCGCGGCGAAGCTTGCCACCTACTTCCAGCGCAAGGGCCTGCGCACCGCCGTCATCTGCTCGGACACTTTTCGTGCCGGAGCCTTCGATCAGCTAAAGGCTCTGTGCGAGAAGCAGGGCATCTTCTTTTACGGCGAGAGAGGCAATCCGGACGCCCCAGCCGTGGCCAAGGCGGGCCTGGAAGCCACCAAACGCTATGACGTGCGCATCGTCGATACCGCCGGGCGGCATGCCCTGGAGGGCGACCTCATCCAGGAGATGAAGGACATTCATGCCGTGGTTAATGCCGATCAAAAGCTGCTGGTGATGGATGCGGCCATCGGCCAGCAGGCATCGGAACAGGCGAAGGCCTTCAACGAAGCGGTGCAGATCACAGGGGTCATTATCACCAAGCTGGACGGCACGGCCAAAGGCGGCGGGGCTCTCTCCGCCGTGGCCGAGACCAAGACCTCCGTGGCCTTCATCGGTGTGGGCGAGACGCCGGCAGACCTGGAGAAGTTCGAAGCGGACCGCTTTATCTCCCGCCTGCTCGGCATGGGCGACATCAAGACGCTCATCGAGCGGGCTCAGGAGGTTCAGACCGATCAGGAAGTGGATGTCGACTCCCTCATGCGGGGCAAGTTCACCCTCAAGGACATGTACCAGCAGATGGAGGCCATGAACAAGCTAGGTCCCTTGAAGCAGATCATGCAGATGCTGCCTATGGGCGGCCTCGGCATGGAGCTGTCCGATAAGGAATATCAGATGACCAAAGACCGGCTGGACAAATACCGCGTGGTCATGGACTCCATGACGAATGCCGAGCTTGAGGACCCAAAGATCATCACCGCCTCGCGCATCAAGCGCATATCCAGGGGCAGCGGAGCCTCCCCCGACCTCGTCCGCGAGCTTCTCAAATCCCATCAGGCCATGCAAAAAGCCATCAAAGGCATGAGGGGCGGCATGGGCAAGATGAATATGAAGCGGCTCATGAAGCGGTTCAGCCCCGGAACTAAGATGTGAGAAATGAAACTTGAAGAAAGCCCGAGCAGCGGATCTGCCTTTTGCTCCAATTTTTTTCGAGGCGCTTTTTATGTTATGCGGAGAATTTAGATGATAATTCGAAGAGAAACGCCAGACTTCTGACGGTTGTGCAATGCTGCCATTTTGCCCGAATTTGCTGGCATGTTCCGGAATTTATGGCATTTGCATGTCGCCGCAATTTTTTAATTTTTTAGAGCCGCCCGGTGCGCCGAATGGCTTTTATGATATGGGAGCAAATGTTGTTTTCGGGAGTTACCTTGATTTCGCCGTTTTGTGAATGCCGAAATTGGCAAGGCCGCTTGAGCGGTTTTGGCGCTCGTGTTGCCACGCGTTTTGCCCGATCCGGTCCTTTCTGCAGCCAGGTTGGTCATCGGGAAGATTACAGGAGTCGAGGAGAATGGGATAATCCCGGCTCATGGCAGACCGGCAACTGGCGAGATCGGATACCTGCCGGCCTGCCCGTCTCATGCTCCGGGCTCATTCTGCTGATCTGCGTGGTCGTCTATCTCCTGAGCGTGGTTTTTCCCGGATTTGTCTACGGTTATCTGGCGCTCAATCCTGCAAATCTGATGCAGCAGCCCTGGACCATCATCACCCACATGTTCGTGCACGCCAACTTCGACCACCTCTTCTGGAATATGCTCTTCCTATTCTTCTTCGGCATGGAGCTCGAGCGCAGGGTTGGAGAGGCCAAATTTCTGCAGATCTACTTGCTCTCCGGAATTGTGGCGGCTCTGGCCCAGATGCTCATCTCGCCCGCCGGCCTGGTGGGCGCAAGCGGGGCGCTTTACGGCGTCCTCGGATGCCTGGCCATCATTGCGCCGGAAATCAGGGTGCTGATCTTCTTTGTGATTCCGCTCAGCATCAGAGCGGCGGTCGTGCTGTTTGCTCTGGTGGATTTCCTGTCCATGGGATCGGCGGACAATATCGCTCACATGGCCCACATTGTCGGTGTGCTGGTGGGGCTGGCCTACGGGTACGCCATGAAGAAGCAACCAAGATATTATTAAAGTTATCAAAATGATTGAATTTGTGAACAGCACACGAAGACTGGATGGCCCAAAAAGCTCAGGAAAATCAAGAATGGAGCTATAAAATCGTTATAAAATTGGATTTGCGTCCCGATGGGTTTTTATTCAGAGAAAAATAAAAAGGATGAAGGGAGTAGTTAATGCCTTGCCCTAGCGGTGATTGTCTTTGATATCCATGGTTAAAGGATCGGTTGGAACCATTGTCGGCGAGACCAATCCTCTTGCATTCAAGTTCTTGATAAATAAGCAGGTCGGGCGGGGTACCTACATAAAAGCCAAGGCGGAAGGAAATGAATGGATCCTGGCCCAGGTAGAGGATGTGAAGAGATCAAATTCCGCCTACAGCGTAAACCAGCTCAACGATGCCGCCCGCAATTACGACAGCCGCGAGACGATGATCGCCGAGGCGAGGGTTATCGGCGTCGGCAGCAACGGCAAATTGCATCTGCCCACCAGCCCGGCAAGACCCGGCGATTCGGTTTTTATTGCGGATGAGAAACTGATCAAGGCCACGCTCGGTTTGGCCAAGGGCGACATGTACATCGGAATGCTGCGCGGCTATGATATTCGCGTGGAGCTGGATGCCAATACCCTTGTTCAGAAGCATTGCAGCGTTTTGGCCAAGACGGGTTCCGGCAAATCCTATACTGCCGCCGTAATCTTGGAAGAGCTGCTGGACCGCAAAGTTGCTCTGCTGGTCATCGATCCCCACGGCGAGTATGCTTCCATGAAGGAGCCTAACAAGGAAGGCGACTTCGCCAAGTACAAGATCAAGCCGAGGGGCTACGATGTAATAGTATACACCCCCGGCGAGATGGCCATGAACCCGCGAGCTGACCGGCCCTTCCGCTTCAACGGCCTTAACCTGTCCGCCCGCGAGGTGGCCAAGATGATTCCCCATGAGAGCGCCAGCAGCGGACAGTTGGGGCTGCTCTACGAGGCCATCAGCGCCCTGCGAGCGGAGACCGACGCCTACACTTTGGAGGACGTAATCGAGCAGGTGGTGAGGAGCAACTCCAAGGTGAAGTGGAACCTGGTGGGCCAGCTTGAGTCCCTCCTGGAGCTGGGGCTGTTTTCAGGCTCGGCCACGCCCACGGAAGAGCTGCTGCGGCCCGGCAGGGCTTCCGTCATCGACATGACCGGCATCCTGCCGGAGCTTCAGGCCATGATCGTCTCGCGCTTGCTGACCGACATCTTCGAGGCCAGGAAACGCAGGCTGATCTCGCCCGGCATGGTTGTGGTGGAGGAGGCGCACAACTACATCCCGGAGCGGGGCACGGGAAACGCGGCCAGCACCAGCATCGTGCGGACCATCGCCGCCGAGGGGCGCAAATTCGGCCTGGGGCTGATGATCATCAGCCAAAGGCCGGCGCGGGTGGACAAGAACGTCATCTCCCAGTGCAACACCCAGATCATCATGCGTGTCACTAACCCGAACGACCTCAAGGCTCTGAGCAAGGGCCTGGAGGGCATGACCGGCGAATTGGAAGAGGAGATCAAGAGGCTGCCCGCCGGAGTGGCCATGCTCGTCAGCAACGAGATCGAGCGGCCCATAACCGTGAGCATCCGCCCCAGAAAGTCCAGGCACGGAGGCGTGAGCACCCAGATTGTGGCCAAGGAGAAGGCGGGTGCGGCTGCGCCGCCCAGAGCCGTGCGCGGCCCGGAGAAGAGGCCCGGCGCGCCCACGGGAGCAGGAGGAGCGGCGGCGAGAAGCCCCGTGCCTCGCAAGAATTCCGGCGGAGGATTGCTCAGGAAAGTCCTCGGGCCGAAGAGAGCGTAAAACAGGATGCCAAGGGGTCGAGCAGTGAGTGAAGGAATCCGAATCAGCAATCGACTCCTGGTTATTTGGTAGTGTGCCGAATTTTCTGTGAATCGTCCTTGCCCGGTATCCTTGCTTGGTCTACCCCTCTTCCTTAAGAAAAGATTTTCCAAACTTCGTTTTCCAGTCGCCTCAATCTGAATCCGGTCACCAAAAGCACATGCTGCCGATCGGTGCCATTCAAGACATTCCTAACACATTCCTAACAGGTCTTTTATCGCTCGGATATCGGACTGCATCTGTCTGAAATTGCTTGCATATCCTGGCTGGAATTCCTCTCTCATGCCTTTGATCTCTTCCAGTGTCGCATCCGTGGTTTTTCGTATCACTTTGATGTCGCCTTTCATCTCTTTGATGTCGCCTTTCATCTCTTTGATGTCGCCTTTCATCTCTTTGATGTCGCCTTTCATCTCTTTGAGATCGTCCCTCATGTCCTGGAGCAAGGGAATCGCCTTATTCATCTGAGATGCCGTGTTTATTAATGCGGATTGCCACAAAGGCATAACATCGTCTGCATATTCTTCAGAGGTCACATTATCCACATCTGCAAGTTGCGGCCGTTCCTTCCGGACTGCATTGTAGAAATGCGTGATTCTTTGCTTGTCGCCTTCGATCAAGGCTATGACGGCCTGCAGTCTCTCTTCATCATCATTATAGACTTCAAAACCTCTGAGTGCAAGGCGCATGGCTAATTCGGTGAGATATGGCCTGTAGCCCACATCATGCACTTTGGGACCTGTGATTTTTATCTTCAGCTTCATCGTCGTCTTTAATATGGCTGGGCAAGCTATTTGGTTGTTTCGGAGTTATTGAGATTACATTCATATTCATAGCAATGCAGAACGGTCAACTTCGGATGCATCTTCCCTCACCCTTAATAAAATAAGAAAATCCAATTAATTTGTGAAAGAGGATTTTTCGACTTTCTCCGACTTGATGTTAATTCGGTCTACCACACCTTCAGATCGATTCCCTCGATCCGCAGCCGCTTGCCGACGGAGTGAAGCACGACGCCTGAGTGCACCTTCTTCATCATGCAGTGCTGGGGCAGGAACCGCACCGTCTCGCCCACCTCCGGCCTCTCTCCGCTGCCTATCACGCCCTCGAAGGCCACGACCATGCAAATTCCGATATCCTCCGGCATCGGCGAGCCGTCCAGAAGATGAATGGGGCCGACCAGGTGCACGGTGACGATTCCCCGGTCATACTTGAGGACGCGGGCAAAATGGGTGATGGGACAGCCCAGGGGCCGGTAGCGGAAAGTGTCGCCTTCCTTGAACTGCGCTTCCGGATTGAACGGGTGCAGGTCCTCCCGGCAGGAGGGCTCGCCGGGCAGCGGGGCCAGGGTGAATTCTGCGTGCAGGCCGTCCAGGACGCCGACGATCTCCTCCCGCTTCTCCGAGACGGCCAGGAGCTTTGCAATCTCCTCCGCCCGGCCCCGGAATCTGTCCTGCTTGAGGATGGTGCACCTGTCCAGGCCGCTTACATCCACGAGCGTGGCGGCAAAATCCCGGCAGCTCTTCATGCCGCATTCGCCGCAGTTGAAGCCGGGCAGAAGCTTTGCGATTTCAGACATGTTTATCCTTGCTTTCCTTGCTTTTCCTTCCTATTCCGTCCTTTTCCCTTGGCCATTCCTTCGTTTTTTCCTTGCCTTTTTTGCTCGCCATATTCTATTCGCCGCTGTATTCCATGAAGCCGTCAAGATGGCGCAACATTCCCTGATGGCGCTCCTTGCTGACCCGCAGCTCTCCGGTGCACAGAGTGCAGATGGCCAGGGGCGGGTTGTGGCGCAGCACCATCTCGCCGCTGATGTCCGGCCAGGAGCGAATCAGCTCGGCCAGCTCCGCCGATCCCTTGCCGGACAGTCCGTTGGCCTCGATGATTCTGCAGCGCGAATTGGCCTCCAGGATGCGCTCCCGGAAGACCTCGCGTTCGGCTTGGGAGACCAGGTCGCCCTTGGTCATCACTGCCGCGTCTGCGGTGGTGAGCAGCGGCCCGACCTTGAGCGGGCTGTTAGGGCCTGTAGTCACGTCGATGACGCAGACGGCCAGGGCTTTGTCCGGGTACGGGGCGCAGCGCAGGCAGAGGCCGGCAGTCTCGTTGAGAAGGATGTCCGCCCCCTGGTCCTCGGCCCACTGCAGCATGTCGTCCACATTGTAGATGGCGTAGTGATCCGGGCACATGTCGCGGGAAAGTCCGACGGCCACAGGCACGCCCAGGCGCTTGAACCTGATGTCGTCCTCAGTCCACATGCAGTCGATCTTGACCAGCGCCGGATTCAATTCGGCTTTCTTGAGGTCTTTGACGGCATGCATCAGCACCGAGGTCTTGCCCGATCCCGGTGTTCCGGCCACGACGACCATTTTCAAGCTACTACCTCGCCCTGGCGAATGGTCTCCCGCAAGCCGGTGAGCCAGCCGTCCACCTTCTCGATGTCCTTGAAGACGCGCTGCTCCTCTTCGCTTGTGCTGATGACCTTGGTCATGCCGCCGTTCTTCATCACAATTCTTCGAGAGGCCATGAGGGCCAGCATGGGGTCATGGGTTACTACAACCACGATCTTGCCCTCGCCGGAGAGAAGGCGGAGGGCTTCCTGCTTCTTGATGCCGGCGTTCTCGATCTCATCGATGAGCACGATCGGCGAATCGCTGATGACGGCGATGTCTGCGGTCATGAGGGCGCGAGACTGGCCGCCGCTCAGGATGGTGAGCTGATGGGCGGGATTGATGGGCTCGCCGGTCAGGGTGTTGGCAAGGAGGATGACCTTTTCCGCCAATTCAGGGTCCTTGCCGCGGGATTTGGCGTGCATTTTCAAGAACTCGACCACGGACATATCCGCCAGGAAGTGCATGTTCTGGGAGAGCTGGGCTACCAGCTTTTTTCTGGGGTCTGTCCGAAGCTCATTTTCCGGGACATGGCCGTTGATCAGGATCTTGCGACCGGAGGGGGTGTCTCCAACGGCGAACTGCTCGATGTCGGCGATGAGAGTGCTCTTGCCGGAACCCGTCGGGCCGACGATGCCGATAATCTCTCCCCGCATAATCTCGACCTCGTCTACATCATCCGCATTTCCGTCCTTGTCCACTCCGCCGATGACGGTCAATGTCAGGGGTCTGGCGAACTCGTCTGCAACAATGTGATCAGTGATGATGTGAACTGAAACCGCCTGTTTCCCAGCAGGGTTTACAGCTTGGTTTACTGCTACGGCTTGTTTTGCTGCTTGATTTGTCAATTTATTTGTGATCGGGCCTGCTATCCGGCTTGCTATCGGGCTTGTCATTTGGCTCATGCTCCGGCCTCCAAAAATTCTACTGCGTCCTCCCAGCGGTGGGCGTCGATGGTGATAGCGGGCGGCAGCCGGTGCAGAGCATAGTCCTCCCTGACCCGTGCTACGCCGCCGCCTGTGATGTTGAGAAGAATGATGTCGTCTGATTGAACGGTTCCCTGGCTCACGGCCTGCTGCAAGGCCGCCACGGCCACGCCCGGAGCGTTGAGGATGTCGATCTCCTCGGACTGCTCGAAGAGCTGCTTGGCGGCTGTCGCCTCCTGGTCCGTTATGCCGAAAACCTCGCCCTTCGTGGCCTCCAGTGCGTCTTTCACGCCGCCGGGAATGGCAAAGGGCGGCCTGCGGTTGAAGAGGACATCGTCGAACATATCCTCACAGAAGGCATCCGGCTGTCGGCATTTCCAGGCAAAGTAGATGGGGGCATTGGGCACATTCTGGGCCAGGTGCAGCCGGGAGAGGTTTGAACCGAAGCGGCCATCCCCGTTAAGCCGCAGGCAGGCCTCCCAGGCGGAGATGCCGCCCGTGCCGCTGCCGACGGCCTGGAAATAGTGGTCGGGGATGCGGCCAATCTTGAGGGCGGCGTCCAGCATCACGGTTCCCATTCCGTCCCGGCGGGCGATGTTCCTGGCTCCGCCTTCCGGAACGTAGCCGGGCCGGGATTGCACCTTTTCCGCTACGGTGATGGCATCGTAGTAATCGCCCCGCACGGCCACCAGCGTCACCGGCCCGGGCTCGACCGTGGTCCAGATTCTCTTTTGGGCCTTTTCCGGGACGAACAGGACAAGAGGCTGGCCGGTTTGCGAAGCTGCCTGGGCAAAGGCGCGGGCGGTGTTTCCGGCTGAAGCGACTACCAAAGTCGGGCTGCCGCCTTTTTCCTTCAGCCGCTGCACGGTGGGCGGAGCCTCCAGATCCTTGAAGCTGCAGGTGGTCATCCTTGCCCCTTTCTCCGGCCAGTAGCCGGAAAAGCTGATGAAGAGGTTCTTCAGGCCCAGCACGCCGGCCAGGCCAATGCTGCGGTAGGTCACGGAGCCCTGGCAGGCCTCGGGGATGATGCCCTGCACGGGGAGCCAGTCCAGGAAACGCCAGATGCCGGGGAGGTTCTTCGGCTCCAGGCGCTTGGCTTTGTAGTCGGCGCGCAAAAGAGAATCGTCGTTTGGACAGATGAGGGAAAAAGGAGGCTGCTCGCTTCCGTCCTTTACACACCGAACCCGGTATTCGCCCATGAGAGGAAACTTCTCTTAATGGAGAATATAACGTTTTCTATTTTGAGGCAATATTTGTCCTAATTGTCCAAATTGATCTTTTCCAGGGTACGATTGGAACAAGAAATTGCCGGGATCGATATTAACCCTTCGCTCCTGCCCGGCATCCTTGACCCAAAAGTAGAAATATTTGCCCGGCATTGTCCAATAGTATGCCAAATGTAGAGAGGGTAATGCGGGCGGCCTTTCAGTCCGACGAGAATCTGCGAGAGGCGCTGAAGGAAGTGCTGGGCGAATTGGGCCTCTCCGCCAGGGAGTTTTCCAAGGCATCCGACATCCCGCAAAGCACGCTTTACAAGATCCTGTCCGGCCACCGGGAGCCGAACATCACCACGCTGCGCCAGATCGTCAAGACCATCCGCCAGCTTGAGGGCTCGGAGGGCAACTTCATCGCCATCATCGCCGCCCGTCCGGTGCTCGACAAGATCAGCGAGAAGAAGATGAAGATCGGCGACAAGATGCTCACGCTGCGGGAGTACTCGGCAACCACCATCGAGGAGGCCATCATCGCCGCCATCCGCGCCGAGCGGGACGGCGCGTCGGCGCTGGTGTGCGCGCCCATCGTCAGCCCCACGGTCGAGCGGATTTTGTCCATTCCGGTGGCGACCATCATTCCCAAGGACAGCGTCATCCGCGCCATCGAAGTGGCGGCCAGGAAGATCGAATAGAACCGGCTATCGTTATGTCGATTTTTTTGTGACTGAACCCATGCGAAAGAACTTTATCGCTTCGCATCGATTCGATCAGAGAGAGGGACTGAAAACCAAAATAGACCAAAAGAGACAGAAAATGCAAAAAATTAAAAGAATGAAAAGAAGTGAATTAAAATAAAATAAATTAAAATAAATTAAATTAAGATAAATTAAATTAAGATAAATTAAGTTAAATTAAAAATAAAAATGAAGGATTGATTCTGCAATGACCGGGAGTTGGGACATGAAGCTCGCAGGCATTATGATCGTGTTTATGGGAATATGCATCCTCTCTGCAACATGCAGCGCCCAAAGCACTGCTCCCGAATATCAGAGTGTGAGCGGAGACTTTGCCAAGCAGTGGATAAACGACTTCAATGCCCAAAATCCCGAGAAGATTCAACAGGAAGAAAGAACCGGAAACGGCAGCGATCTGTGGAATTGGGGGAACATTCCCAAGGGATACGTCCTCGTCAACGGAAAGCTGGAGAGAGATCCGAACTATCTCCTTCCCTTGCTGAACCTCACCAGCAACTGGCTGGGCGAGAGCTACACTGATCCGGAGACCGGCCTGCCGCTGAACTCTTACGTCGACCCTGCCACCGGAACAAAATATTACGTCTATTTGAATCCGAAGACGGGAGAGACATACTGCACGCTTGTGGTGCCGAAGGTCGGAAAGTCTTATTACGTCTATACAGATCCCGCTACCGGGAATCAGGTCAAGTCGGAAGTCTCGCCCTTCGGCACGACTGGAACAATGGATCAGGTCTACTGAAGGGCTTTATGAGAGCGAAATCCTTTTTTCAGGCACGCGAAAGGCTTTTATCATCAATGCGATATTTCAGGTTAGTGGGGTCAGTATGAAAACTGCATTTGCAGTATTAGCATTAATCACGGGCTGCCTTCTCCTGAGCGGCTGCCAGGCGGCGGACAGCTCAAACCGCTTTCAGAGCGTGGGCGGCGATTACGGTCAGAGTTGGATCAGCGACTTCAAGGCAGCGAACACCGATACTTCCGCCAAAGAGGACACCAGCTCCAACAGCCTTTGGAGCTGGGGAACCGCTCCAAAGGGAAGCATGGTCGTCAACGGCAAGCTGCAAGCCGATCCATACTACTACTGGAAATCACTCAATTTATCAAGCGGCTGGATAGATGACAGCTACATTGATCCCTACACGGGAAATCAGGTCTACGGTTACATAGATCCCAACACCGGCGAGACGAAGTATTTCTACATGGACCCGAACACCGGAAAGCCGGTCTACACGACCTACAATCCGCTTATTACGTCATACGAAATAACTCAGCCGGTTTACACCACCAAGGGAAACTACGTGCTGCCGTCGATCTTCAGCTAGACTATCCTTTAGCAGAAAGAGGCTATCCGAGATTCTTCGATGAAGAAGAACGCTTGAACTGATGCTTGAATTGATGTGCCCGGAGAAGATGAATCATAGCGGCTCATTGATAAGAGCCGATAGCTTCGAGCATATGGATTTATTTGGCGGAAGGGCAAAATTCCGCCGATAAAGAATTGGATGAAGGTGAAAGAATGAAGAAATATCTCATACTTGTATTACTATTCCTGATAGGCGTTTCATCAGCCTACACAGCCGAACAGCAAAATGTCCTTGACGGGGTTAAGCTCTCCTTCCAGCTAGGAGTTGCATATCAAAAGGCATCACAGGGAACGGACATCGCCAACTTCAATAATCTGGTGGACCAGTACAACGCATGGGTTCGCACGACTTTTGGAGGAGACGCCAGCCTGCTCATGCAGAAGATGACCACTACAGCCCCGGTTGATCTGACCAAGCCTTATCTTGCATCCAACAACAGCACCGGAAACGGCATCGTCCACGCCATTGACGGCTCCGGCAAGTATGGACCGAGCTACACCACAAATGATATCAACACAATGCCGACCTCTGCGATACTGAACTACCAAACATCTACCGATGTAGATTCTACGACAGGCCAGCGGATCATGGGCGACGGCTACCTGGGCGGCGTTTAATTCCGCACTCGCACCAGCATTGCATTAATCTCCCGGCTCCCTTGCATTTCCGAGGGAGCATTCACTCATTTTTTGCGTCATTAATTTATTATTCCCATCTTTATAGTGAAGGTTCAAGCATATGCCCGAGAAATCCGCCAGAATTAACATGGACCACGCTCGCAAAAGGATCTTGAAAAGAATAGAGAAATTGAAAGGCAGAAAGTTTGCCGATTCCGTAGAACTGATTCGTGAGGATCGGGAGCGATAATCGTTGCAGTTGATGCCGGATTGCTGCAAAACGATTCCCGGCATAAGAGGATGGCAATGAATCCATCGGGTTAATGGGAAGAGCAGATTTTATCTACCCGCACGCCGTGCAGTTTACGGCAGGTGCTTATAAATGAACTACTGGGATATGCAAAAATCTTTCTGGAAAACACCGCCGGGAATCGTGATCTGGGTCGTGATGCTGGCGGCAATTGCGGGCGGCGGACTTCTGGCGCTCAATTTATTCGTATCGCCATATCCCATCATCGAGTCCTTCGAT
>Ga0074199_1001240_pt1 | contig 24500 bp, 15 predicted proteins | sample EPASupsiteSAE347_FD_64528 | JGI IMG/M metagenome (GOLD analysis project Ga0074199, IMG submission 64528) | Bioremediated contaminated groundwater from EPA Superfund site, New Mexico - Sample SAE3-47 | ecosystem: Environmental > Aquatic > Deep subsurface > Groundwater > Contaminated ... | reverse complement strand
GGGTTTATATTAAGGATGTTGGGAGCAGCACGAACAACATTGTTTATTTCAATACCGCGCCAGTGGCGGCGAATTTTACCAACACGGCGGGCAATACGGGCTTGCATTATTCCTGCGTGATTCCGGCGGTTGATGGCACCCGCAATATCACGAATGATCCAAGCCTGGTCAGTCTGGACGGCGGCAACTATCGTTTGAAAGATAATTCACCGTGTGTCAATGCCGGGTTAAACCAGAGCTGGATGACGAATGCCGTTGATCTGGATGGCAGACAGCGCATCCGTTACGGGACGGTTGACATTGGCGCGTACGAAGGCATCTTCGGCGGCACAATCTACGGGTTCCATTAGACCGTTCTCTGCGATTTCCAACACAACCTCAAAAATCAATAATATTGTACGGTGTGTGCAATCTTTCCCCCTCTCTACGTTATTACTCATATTTTGTATCATATTTGTTTGTAACTTGATACGTATTGTTTTGTTTTTTTTGCTTTTTTTGTTGCAATTTTATGCAAAATCATGCAACATATTTGTAGTTTATGAATATACGTCTTCGAGAGCTTGCAAATGAACTTAATGTGTCGGTGTCAACCGTATCACGTTCCCTGAGTAATCATCCCTCGATAAGTTCGGCAACCCAGGCAAGGGTAATGCGCTTGGCGGCTCAGAAGGGATATTACGCTTCAGGTTTCGTTCGTAGCCGCAAAAAATCAAAAAACAATAAACCTCTGACGCTGGGAGTGTTTATTCAGGATGACGAAGATAAGACGGCGCAACGTCCAATGCAAAGCCGTCTTTTGGTTGGAATGAGCGAGGCGGCCGAAGCGCTTGGGGTATGCCTGAGCATTTGTTACGTGCCTCTGCGGAATCTGGAGCGGATTTCCGAGCCGGCGTTCCAGCCGGTTGGGTTGCGGGAAAACATTTTTGCGGGACTCATTTTAATTCACCCATATCCGGAAGCGTTTATTCACCGGCTTGCCGGACATTTTCCCTGTGTTGTAATGAACAATCATACTCCCGGACTTCCCGCCGATTATGTGGGCGTGGACAACAGTTATGCCATCGGCGAAATATTCAATCACCTTTTCAATCTGGGGCACCGTCGGATCGGGTTTGTGGGAGACGAGTGGAATTCATCCTGGCTGCATGTGCGTTTTTCCGGGTATATGCAATCCCTGTGCAGTCATGGCCTGCCTTATGAACCGGAAATAGTTGAATGGGATGTCGGCAGTTCGGAAGAAAAGGCCTCGGCCCTGGCGCGGCGGATTGCGGAAAAGACCCGCAAGGGAACCACCGCCTGGATTTGCGAAAACAGCGTGGTTGGTTATGACATGCTTCGCCGCCTGACGGCCTTGGGTTTGCGCATACCAGAGGATGTTTCGCTGACCGGTTTTGAACTTGTCTCCCGTCCGGACGCTTATCCCCTTGGGCCGGCGGATTGCGGGCAGTTGACAAGTTTGCGCGCTCCATTTGAAGAACTTGGCGCCGCGGCTGTGCAAAGGCTGACGGAGCGGATAAAGCGTCCAATTTCGCCCATTTGCCGCGTGTTGTTGCAATGCGAATTGATAAAGGGTCAGACCACATCCCATCCGCCGGCACACTAAAAAGGATATTACCCCTTTCCGTATGGGAGTATTTTAAAATGGAGAAATACAGATTCATAAAAAAACACAGGTAAAAAATAAACTGCGATAACGATAAAATACGGAGAGTGCAAAATGATAGACAATTTTTTAAAGTACCTGAATAGCCTGGCCGATGAGAATGGCGGCTTTCAGGCTTCGTCAAAATTTGGTTTTCTCGGCGTTGCGGATGGCGCCGTCAGCGAAATTGCGTCTGCAACTTATGCGGCTGAAATAGCTCAAACTCTGGGTGTGGCTCTGCCGTTTCCGGATAAAACCGCGGAATTCATTCAAGCCCGACAGCATGCTGACGGCTATTTCAAAAATCTTGCGCCATTACCGGGTTGCACGACAACGAGTTTTTTGCTGTATAATACTTGTGTTGCCATACGGGGGCTGAAGGCGTTGGGAAAAAGTCCACGATATGATCCGCGGCCATGGATGGACGCCTATATCCGCCAGGCGAAAACACCAGGTGATTATGAAGCGGATTTCTATGCCAACAGTTATGCGGCTCTTGAGGATGAAATGAACCCGGATTGTTTCCGAAAATTGGCCGACTTTCTGCTTGCTCGACAGGATAAGAAATCCGGGTGGTTGCTTCAGCCAGGTTTGAAGGAAGCGGGATATCCGATCGAACGCAACAATCCCTTTAATTTTCATGCGGTGCGCTTTTTCCATTTGGCCGGAAAGCGCATTCCAAGGGGAGATGAAATTCTGCGGGAATTTATGAAATATCAGGAATCGGACGGCAGTTGGAAGCTTGGCGGTGTCCACGGCACTTTTGACGCATGTGTGGCCATCAGGATTCTCGGCGACGATTCGGAGAAATACCGCGCGGCGATCCGGAGGGCCGCGGAGTGGGTGTTGACCTGCCGGCGTGAAGATGGTGGATTTAATCATTTCGGAGATAAAGCCATTGCCGGAGGCATTGATAATGCCCCCTCGGAAATGGACGCCTGTTATTTTCATATCTCGAATCTGACTATGGCCGGCAAACTGCCGTGTAAAGTCGGGTTTGACAACAACTGGATCGGCTGGGGCCACACGCTGATGAATAATAAAAATTAGATCTTAATTTTATAAGAAAAGAATGACACTGCAGACATAATTTATGGAGATATAAAATCATGACGAAAGGCCGTTCAGTTGTTATCGCGTCGCCCGGCGTGATTGCCGTTGAAAATATTGAAATTCCGCCCATGGGGGCCGGGCAGTGCCTGGTGCGGACAGCGTGTTCGCTGATCAGTCCCGGTACGGAGCTGGCGTTTTTTCAGGGCACGCATTCTTCGGTCGTGGCCGGCACAGCCAAATATCCGGTATCCACCGGGTATTCAAATGTGGGATGTGTTGAGGAAGTTGGCGGAGACATGCGCGGGTTTGCGCCCGGCGACCGGGTCATGTGTCAGGCGGGGCACGTCAGCCGTTATATCGCCGGTCCGGAATCCATGACCAAAATACCGGATGAGGTGGCCGATGAGCAGGCCGTGTTCACCATTCTTGCTTCAATCGCATTGTATGGCTTGCGAAGCGCCGTTCCGCAAATCGGCGAATCCGTTTTAATTCTCGGCCTGGGCGTCATTGGACAGCTGGCGCTTCGTTTATTGCGGATATGCGGGGTGGACAAGATTATCGCCGCCGACACATATCCGATGCGTTTGGAAATGGCGCGCCGCGGGGGCGCTGATTATGCGCTCAATATTGCGCAGGATGATTTGCCGGCGAAAATCAAGGAGTTGACGAAAGGCAGGGGTTGTGAAATCGTGATTGAAGCCAGCGGCAATCCGCAGGCTGTTATTCTTGCATTACAGGCGGCTTCCATGAGGGGACGGATTGTGATTTTGGGATGCCCGCACGGCCGGGTTGATCTGGATTTATATAGCGAATTTCAGAGAAAAGACCTGTCGTTGATCGGCGCCTATCAGCCGAACTGTCCGGTTGTTGAAACCGCCTCCAGCCCCTGGACCCAGCTCCGAAACCGGGAACTTGTTTTGACATATCTGCAGAATAAACGCCTGGAATTTGCGTCGCTCCTTACCCACCGGCGGCCATATACGGAAGCGCAGGCCGTATATGATACGCTTTTACGGGAAAAGGACAAGGCCCTGGCGGGAATTCTGAACTGGCGGGAGGCATGAAGCGAAAATGATCTTTATAATTCTGGAAGGATTTTAACAGATGAAGATTAAAGTTATTGAATCGCCGGTAGAAAACGAAAAGGAAAGAGAGGAGATTTTAAAATTTATTCATTCCCAAAGCAATGGCTATGGCAAATTTTATCATGATGAATTGTAACCCATCAGCCATCTGAGGGGGAAACCGAAATAGAAAGGAATAATATAAAATGTTCACGCGACAAGCAAAGAAAATAATATTGGTTGTAACATCATGTTTGGTAATGGGCGCGGGTATGTGCAAAGGCGAGGCGGCAAATCTGCGGGTTGGAATTTTCAGCGAAGCGGGCTTTCCCGACGGCGCGGGCGTAAGACCGGCAACATGGTACACAAATGAATTAACGAAGCTGGGGTGTGTGCCCGTGGTGTTGAGCGCAGATGATATGAGCAACGCGGAGCGGCTGAATCGCAAGGCGTTGGACGTGTTGATTTTGCCCAATGGCGGGAGCATCCCATATGAGGCGGCTTATTTGATCCCAAAATTTCTGGCGGAAGGCGGACATCTTATCACAACGCGTCTGCCGGTGGCCGGTTATAAGAACGATCCATCCAAGCCTGCCAAATGGACGGAAAAAGCCAGAATTATGTCCTATCCTGGTGCCTGGCAGGTACGATTCATGCGGTGGAAATCCGCCCAAAGGAGTCTGAATTCCGAGTTAAAACTCGGCACGAACCTGACGACCTCAGTCAGCGCACATTTGCCGCCAATTGCCGGTCCTTTGAATGCGAGCATGAGCTTGCCGGATAAGATGAATATGATCAAGAGTGGTGTTGTTGACGGGAAAAAAGAGGCCCGTGATTCGGATACCGGGAGCGATAACATGGAGACAGCGGGTAATATTCTTCTGCCGATCTATTACCTGCCTTCCGGGGAACCAACCGATTTTCTGGCATACCGGTATCATAACAATTATTACAACGGTGCCACCCTGGTGCATTTGGGGCAGGTGGGCGAGTCTTTGATGAAAGGGGATAAAGCGGGTGACATCCTGCAAAGTTGCCTGAAATTATGCGAGGAAAAATATTCCGGGGAACAGTCGCCGGAGTGGTATGAGCATTTAATTGGAGTTCAACGGAAAGTGAGTGAATACGGCCAGGTCTTTATTAACGCTTATTACAAGACTAGGGATGGAATGGCGGCGGCGCTTTATGCGGGGAACAGGGAGGCTTATCACGATGCGCGCGCAAAACTCAATGAGTTGAAGAATGGTTTTGAGGCGGTGATAAGGGAAAAGCAAGCGCTGGATAAATTATTACCGGCGGGGACGGACTGTGCCGGGCAGGATCAGCGCCGTAAGGCATTACTGGAGAAAATAGCGGCTGAAGAGCAAGTCTGCGGGAAAACAACCGCGGTTATGGACGCATTATTGGCCGGAATCAAAATGCCGGAAAGAATCAAGGTCCGGCATGTGCTGGGCGGAATCCAGGCGGCGGCCGGGATGAGTTCCTTTGGATTATATGAATTGCGGACGGATATGTTCCAGACCATGAAGGAGCTGGGGATTAATGCCTGGAATTACAATCAATGGTTTGACTTTTTCTGGGTCTGGGATGATCCGGCAATAAAACCACTTATGGAAGGGATCAAGTATGACATTATGAGCAGATACCAGTATCCGGATTATAAAATGGTGATTTCAGAACAGGGTAAACTGGATCTTGTAACCGGGAAGGTTGAAGAAACCCCGCGGGAAATACGCGAGCCGGAAAAACTGGAAAAGACGATCAGGGAATATGTTGGACGCGCGCAGGCTTATCCGATCATCCGGTATTGGGGTGGCTCGGAGCGCGGGTTGCATAACAATTATTGGGGAGAGCAGGCGCGCGAGGAGTTCGTGGAACATTTGAAGGGAAAATACGGGGAAATCAGCCGGCTGAATGAACGCTGGCTGACGGCTTATACAAATTTTAACGATATCAAGCTGATTACGCATCAGCCGAAAACAGCGGTTGAACATGCCAATTGGGAAGATTGGCGAAGCTTCCGGGAGATGCAGTTGTTCAAGGCGCGGGAGACGGTTTATAAACTGTTTAAAAAATATGCGCCGAACACATTGTATGGATCATGTATTTCAAGCGGTTGCCGATATTATCCGATATATGGCGTGGACTATTATGAACTGACAAAAATTCAGGACATCAGTTCCATGGATGGGACCGCCATACCGGTGAATTGTGAATGGACATATCTGGATTTGATAGCCAAAGACAAAAAGGTGTGGACGATGGAATGGGGGGTATATTATTTTCCGCCCGCCGACATTCTGAAGGGGTGCCGGGGACTGCGGCAACAGGCCTGGCAAGAGATCAGCGGTGGGCATATTGGAATCAATGCCTGGGTATGGCGCAATCCGGGATTTCCCGGTAATTCCGTGGATACAACCGGTCTGCCAACGCAATATGGCTGGGAGTTGAAACGGTTGCTGTCGGATTTCCGGAAGATAGAGCATGTTTTACTGGATGGGAAACGGGTTGATCCGGAGATTCAGATATTATTTTCAAACACGACGAAAAGTCATGACCAGGGATGGGAGAATTGGTGCGAACAGACATTTTCCGCACATTTAACGGCCGTGGACAGCCTGTATGGCCGCTTTATAAAACTTAAGTTTGCCGCGCGGGTGTTGGATGAGGGGGCGTTAAGGGATGGAGCGGATTTAAGCAAATGCCGGATGTTGATTGTGCCGCAGGCACAGTATCTTTCCCGTGAAACACAGGATCAACTGCTGGATTATGCGCGGAACGGCGGGTGCCTGGTGATTGAAGGCTTGAGCGGGAAGTATGATAATTACGGGAATAGTTCCAGTAATTTGTTCAAGACGCTGGGCGTGGCATTGGGGATGGTCAAGACAAAGGAAGTTCAATTGATGGTGGGGATGGCGGGTGTGCTCTACGGGGCGCAGGATAAGAAGCATCAGGAACAGTTTTATGCGCCGGTGGCGGTTGAAGGCGACGCCAAGGTGTTATTGAAATATGTGTCCGAAGAGCCGGCGATAGTGAGCATGGGATTGGGGAAAGGAAAAGTGATCGTGAGCGGCTTGCCGTTCAGCGCCTTGGATCCGAAAGGGACTGAATTGATCATGCAAGAGTTGTTCAAGGAAGCGGAACTCACGCCAAAATATCAATGTGATGATGAAAACCTCATCCTGCGCGAATGGGAATATGGAAATGAGTTGTACCTGATCTGCGCGTATCCGGATGGCAAGGATTTGGCAAGCCGATTCTTCCTTAAAATTCGCGGGGAGTGGGAGGTGGAGGATTATATGCTTGGGATAAAAATTCCGGTGGAGCAGGACGGGGCATACACGAAGTTTGAAGGCGTCATATTGTCGCCGGGCGGGTGCGTCTATCGTCTGAAGCCAAGGATCCCGAGCAAGCCTGAAGGATCGGAAACCGGGCGGCAAAACAAGACGGCCGGGGAGGAAGATGCGAAGAAGCGCGTAAAACCGGAGAAAAATGAGAGGGTTTCACAATCGGGCAAGGATGTGCCCCTGCCGTTCAAGGGCGAACTGCAGGAACAGAACGGTGAAGTTGAGATGGGCGGATACAAATTCCGCATAGCGGTTGCCGTTGAAAAATATTTTGAGAAAGGGCGGGTCTTTTTGACGGTTTGCCGGGGGGAGGAGGAACGGAGACAGGAATTGAAAACTGGGCAGGAATCCTTGTTTGTGTTTCGGGACCAAGCCATTCGGGTAAAATGCGAAAACCAGACTTACAACTATCCGGAAGGGGCGACGGTGGCGGTCGAAGCGGTTGAACGGCCGAAGATAAAGTCGGAGTGCGGGATAAAGACGAACGGATCCGCGCGTGAGCTTTCCAACGGGATGGTGAGTCTGAAAGTATTGCCGGATGAAGGGGGAAAGATCGTAGAATTGAAGACATGGCCGGAGGGGATCAATCATGTTTTTACCGGCGGGATCAAGGAAGTGGATGGAGGGTATCCCGGGAATTTAATGAATCAGCGTTTTGCGGTTGTGAGCGAAACAGCAACGCCGGAAGAATGTAAAATTGTGCTGGGGATGGAGAATGCAACCGGCGAGGGGTTGAAGGAACGGAAAGAGATACGGTTAAAACGGGGCGCGGCATGGGCGGGTATTAATGTTGAATTGCGGAATGAAGGCGCTGGAATTTGGGAGGGATGGTTCCGGGCGCATCCGGAGTTAAATGTGGGTGGTATGGCGGATGGGAATGATGTCATTTACGTGCCTGAAAAAGACGGGATTAAGGCAATGATATATTCCAATGGACAGCAGTACACTTTAAACCCGTCCGAGGGCTGGACGGCCTGCTGTGATGCCCGGGAAAGACTGGCGTATGTGAGTAAATTTAATTTGGACGAAGTAAAGACAGTATATTTATGTTTTGGCGATAATTTTTACAATATTGAACTATGGAGTCCTGACCCGGTCCGGGTGAAGAAAGGCGAAAGCGTTCATCTGAATCATGAGATATATATGGTGAAAGGGGTAAGCGGGGTAGGCGCGTATGGCAAGGGATGGGTGGGTAATTTGATCATTCCGGCTGAAAAATGGCCGCAGGACAAGAAGATGAAGTTTGTCTTGGAAATCGGTAACGCTTACCTGGAAAAGCAATCCGCGCAGGTGCGGGTGGCGCTGATGCGGGCGGGCAAAGAGGCGCGGGTGTATTATGAGGGGAAGGCGGGGGCGAGTTATGAGGAGGGATTTAACAAGGAGATTGAGGCCGGGTTTGACGGATTGGCGGAGGGGGAATATGAGTTTGAGGCGCGGATCATTGTCGGCGCGGCGGAGAGCTTAACCATTCACAAAACTATCAGTCTGCTGGGGAAGAAATTGGAGCGGGATCGGGCGGCCTGCAAGGCGTATCAGGAACGCCTGGATGCCTATCTGAAGAACAAAAATGTTACGAAGGAACAGAAATTTAACGCGGTGCAGGTTTTGGAGGAACTGAAGGCGGCGGTGGAACGGCAGGATGATGAGGTTATTCAAAAAAAACACGCCGAACTGGAACGGATATTGAAGCCGGAATAAAAAAATGACTCAAATAATATTCCGCTCCGGCGCCAGTTTTAACGGAGGGTAATGGTTAATGCGTTTCAAAGAGATTAATACATTCATGGCTGTTGGCGCGCATTGTGATGATGTTGACCTTAGGTGCGGCGGCACATTCAGCCGCCTGGCGCGAGAGGGCAAAAGCGGTTGCTACGTAGTGGCCGTTGAAAACGCTTATACCGGCCCTCACTATCACATAACGAGTTCGCGCGAGGCGCTCGCCGTGCGGCGGGCGGAATCATCCCGGGCCTCTGCAATCCTGGGCGCTGACCGTTTGGAATGGCTGGAGTTCAAGAGTTTCTATTTCAGCACGCCTGCTCCAAGGTCGTGCATTTGCCCGTCTTTTGACAGCATGGAAGCGTTTCAGGCGGAAATGCGCGATGTGATTTTCACCGGCCTGCCGCCCGTGGCCAATGCCGACCGGTTCCCCGCATGTTGCCGCCGTTTAAACCAGTTAATCAAAGACTGCGCCCCCCAGGTTGTGTTCACCCACTCTCCCGATGACCGCCACCCTGATCACTACGCATTGTCCAGGTTCGTTGAATTCATTGTCGGAGAGCAAAACAAGCAGGGCGCAAACATAGACATCTATTTCTGGGAACCCGGCAGCGGCGGACCGATAGTTGAATACGCTCCGGACACATTCGTTGAACTTTCCGAGGAAGATATAAACAGAAAACAGAATGCCATCAACTGTTACTTGAGCCAGCTTCAGGACGGCATTGTGAATACGTTTGCGGCGGACCGGGCCGGAGCATATGGCGGGTTGGTTAATCTGAAATATGCGGAAGCTTTCCGCAAAGGCCGGTTTAACTCGGGCAATCCCTGGAAAGGCATGCCAAACTTCCTGTTGTCATTGGGGCCGGGGTTTGGCAGGCAAGAAATATATCCATTGCCGGCTTGTTCGACGTAATATCAATAAACATTCACCCGCCGGCGGCGTTCAACAAAAAAATATATAAAAGATTTGACATTTTTTTTATTTTATCGTATTCTTTATTATGGAAATCAATTCCACATTATGGAATACACATGAAAACAAAAAACAAAACAGATGTCCCGGTCCGGTCGGTGAGAAAGGCGCTGGAGCTTTTGGAAATGATTACCCTGGATCATCCCGTCCGAAAAGGAATTACACTGACGGAACTCGCCCAAAGAATGGACATGCTGCCAAATTCAACCCGAAATATCCTCAAGACAATGATATTGTGTGGGTTTGCGGGCCAAAACCAGGAGGGCCGCTACGTGCCGGGCACCAAAATCCTTTCCATCGGCCGGCTGAATTATTTTGACAGCGCCCGGCTGGCCAGGATCGAGCGGCTGCTGGTTGAATTTTCGTCTTCAATCCAAGAAGCGTCCCTATTCACCATCCTTTCAGAGGGCAGACGCATCGTCCTGTCCCGGGTACAGAGTTCGCAGATCATCAAGATTGAGCCGGATAGGGAATCCGCAAAGTTCTACACCCTGCCGACAGGGCGGGTTCTTGCGGCCTACGCCGCGCCGGAAGAGCTGGAAGCAATTATCAAGGCAAACGGATGGCCGGGCAAATTATGGAACAATATTTCCAACCAGGCCGCCATGGAGGCCGCGCGGCGCTCCATTATAAACAAGGGGGGATGCGTCATAAATCCCGACGGCAACCAGATCGCAGGAATGGCAACGCCGGTTCTGGACTCAAAAGGCGGCCTGATTGGCGCCATGGGAGTTTATGCGCCGGTTTTCCGATGCCCGCCGGAAAGAGTCCAAAAAATTTACAGGGAATTGCAAAAAATATCGCAACGAATATCCACAATTCAATGAAGGAGAAATTATCATGTCAGACCGGGTATTGACCGAGAAAATCAAAGCGGAAGTTTTGAATGACGGCATGGATCTGGTGGGCTTCGCGCCGGTCTCCAGGTGGGAACATGCGCCTTTTATGTTGAGTCCAAAGGCCATCCTGCCTGAATCCAAAACAGTGATAGTGGCGGCAATTCATATCACCGACACGTGGACCGAGATGGGCGGGGAGCCCGAGCCCCAGGACAAAAGTCCGGGCGGCTGGATGGATCAGAACGGGATGATGGACAGGATCTCTTACAAGATTTCGCGCATTCTCCATGAACAAGGACACAAGGCCATCCCGGTGGTCGCTTCAAACATCTGGCGCTACCGGAAATACGAGGGGATTCCGAGCCTCTTCGCCCCGGACTTGTCGCACATCCACGCCGCCACGGCCGCCGGATTGGCGGAGATCGGATGGTCCGGGCTCGCCATTACGCCCGAGTTCGGATCGCGATGCCGGTTTTTCTCCATCGTCACCAGCGCGGAACTCGTCCCTACCCCAATGTACGACGGCCCAAAACTTTGCGACATGTGCATGAAGTGCGTGAAACACTGCCCCAGCGGGGCTTTGAAAAAAGAGCTGGGCAAGCCGCACGAGGTCAATATTGGCGGAAAAATATTTAAATATGCCAACAAAAACATGTGGCGCTGCGCATGGGCCGAGCATTTCAACCTCAATTTGAACTCGGAAACAATCAAGAAGGCCGTCACCATCAACGAGGAAGTTATTCTCGACGAGCTCAAAGCCAAGGGGTACAGAGGACACGAACGCGGGGTGTGCCAGAAATATTGCGTTCCGCCGCATCTCCGGACCCGCGAACCAAGCTTTGGGCGACCGGACAAATTCATCGCGCAGAACCGGATCAACAAGCGTTATCCGGAGAATATGCCGACGCTTCGAAAGATGCGCGACGACATCTGCGCCGCCGCCATCAGGATGGGAGTTGACCTGGCCGTCGTGGTGCCGTTACGGCAGGACGCCGAGGTCGCCCGGGAAGTGAACCATCAAGCGCCGGGCATGCGGACCATTATTGCCGTAGCCATGCGGATCCCATCCGAAACATTTGAATCGGAAAAATTTGGAACAGCGGCGAAGGAGCCTTTCCAGTTCGCCATGCATCGTCAACTGCATTTTGTCTTGCTCAAATTAGCCAGGATTGTGGAGGATTATGGCTATCATGCGGCTTCATTCACCGGCACCATATGGAATCGGAATGACATCGCCTACAAGCTTGGCGAAATGGCCGGCCTCGGCCGGCTCAATGCCTCTGGCGCCTTTGAAACGCCCGAGTTCGGGATCAATCTGATTGCCGGGGCGGTAACAACCGACGCCTTGATTGACCCGAGCCCCCGTACTGAGAAAACGGAAAATACCTCCGGGCGGATAAAACTGAACGGCCGGTCTCTGCGCAGTAAGCTGGAACGCCTTGCCGAGGACAATCTTGTCTCCATGTTCGGGGTCACACCGGCCGACAGGTTCGATAAAACCGTTGAAGATTTAAAGGCGCATTTTGACGAAAAAGAGCTGGGAGAAGACATAATCAATGTTGCCAAGACTAGCATTCACGGCAACTGGGTGTCGAAAATTGTCAACGAGAACGTTAAAATCATGGGACCCCGGGGATATATGCCGGATGCCAAGTCGGTCATTGTGATGGGCATGCATTTTCCGAGGGAACTCATAGAGAATACCGGCCTTGCAAAGACACAGCAGATCGGCACATATAATTTCTGGCAATTCCAGACAATTTACGAATTGCGCCATGCGGCCGCCCAAACAGCGCTTTTTCTCAACGACATGGGATACAAGGCGATCGCCACAGAAAACATGCTTGGCATAGGATCAAGGACCGATTCGCCGCGGGGCCGAATCCCAGACGCGCGAAGCAACGCGATTGAGGCCGTGGCGGCGGGACTCGGCCAGATCGGTGAAAGCGGCGCGCTCCTGAACCCGAAGTTCGGGCCGCACCAGCGCCGAATCGTCATCATTACCAATGCCGAACTGCCGGACGATGAAATATACACCGGACCGGAGGTCTGCCGACATTGCGGCGCCTGCAAGGAAAAATGCCCCATGAACCCGTTTGAAGGCGACCACATCAGCGCGCGTCTTGGCGACAAAATCATTCAAATTCCGAAAATTGAGCGCCGACGCTGTGACTGGGCAAAAAAATACAGTCTTTGTCCGGAAGAGGGCCCCGGCTTGATTGGCAACAAGACAAATGTCCCGGCGCCCAAATCCCGGATCAGGATTAAAGACATTGCCGCCGCATGCGAAAAGAAAGATCCCGTCATGGTCTTCAGGACATGCATCATTGAAAATTGCATGAGATATTGTCCGGCCGGCGAATTGGCGGCCACCAGATAGCAACCAGGGCGGCTCCAAAAAACAGAAAAAATGAGGTAACATTAAAATGACCAAGGAAAAAATGACATCCAAGGAACGGATCCTGACGGCCATGCGCGGCGGCATACCAGACCGTGTGCCGGTGCAACTCGGGGTGTACACCAACGCCCCGAAGATCGTTAATGCCACCGCACGGGATGTGTATTATTACGGCAAGCAAAGCTTGCCAAAACTGATGGCCATGATGGCCGAACACTTCGGATTTGACGGCTACATTTACGCCGGTATTACCCAGGGCCGCCTAACCACCGACCACCGGAAATGGAAAAACGAGATCGTCAGGCAGGACGACGAATTCATCGTCCAACGCACTACCGCCGCGACTCCCTATGGTAATCTCTGGGAGGAACGCACGTTCCCGAAGAATGATCCGCCGATGGTCACCCGCGGATTCGTCAAGACCGCAGAGGATTTCAAACTATATCTTGAATATTTCTTCTTCGACCATTACGAATGGGACACGACCAGAGTCGCACAAGCCAAGAGCCTGCTCGGCGACCTCGGCGCTGTTGGCGCTGCGATTGGCGGCTTGCCCGGGCTACACGATTTGATCAATATTTTTGACGGCAAGTTGGAAGCGGCCACTTATTTTTGCGCCGATTATCCCGAGCTGGTTGAGGAATATCGCCAAAAGAAAGAATACGCAATTTTGACAAACCTGCCTAGAACATTGGAGGCAAAGCCCGATTATATTACAATGGGGTGCTCTGGATTACTTACTCTCTCCACGCCAGATTACGTTCGCAAGCTCAGTCTGCCCACGCTTCAAAAAGTCGCCAAGATGTGCCGCCAGGCGGGCATTCCCTCGGAGTTACATTGCTGCGGCAAGGAGAGGTTAATCGTCGAAATGTGCGCCAACGAGACCGAAGTGGACAGCATCAACCCTCTGCAACCACCGCCCATGGGCGACTGCGACCTGGCCGAAGTTAAGCGTTCCTTCGGCAAACGGATCTGCCTCAAGGGCAATGTCGGCGTCACGCATCCAATGCTACTGGGCTCCCCGGCCGAGGTCGAAAAGGACATCATCCGCTGCATGGACGCCGCGAAGGCCGGCGGCGGCTATATCCTTTTCACGGAGGAAGGACTGGGACGCGATACCCCTTTCGAAAATATCCGAAAATTCGTTGAAGTCGGCAAAGCTTTGGGAAAGTACTGAACGCCTTATTTGCCGAATGGGAAACAGCGCAATAAGCTTGCAAAGCTTTGATCGAATGTTATATTTACGCAAAAAAATGAAACAAAGATTGGAGCTATTACCTGTAATAGCGGCCCGATTGATGTTTGAACGAAAGGATTTGAATTATGCTTCTGCGTTATAATTTACCGAACGGCGAAGAACGGAAGTTCAGGATTGAAAAACAGAAAATAACCATCGGCCGCGGCCTGGATGTTGACCTGACAATCAGCGACCGGCTGGCCTCGCGCCTGCACTGTGCGATTGAATATAAGAACGGGGAGTGGCATATTCACGACTTGAATTCCAAGAACGGGACTGGCCTCAATGGCGGGACTGTAAAATCCGCCCTGCTTACGGTCGGCGACCGCATCCGCATCGGGGAGACCATCCTGACTTTTGAACGGGCAACCCCCAAAGGGACCGAAACGGTCATGAGAGAACTGCAAAACGAAATGGAAAGCGACGGCAAGGGCTTCAAGACCATGATGATTGAAATTGTCGGCGACGATAAGAAAGACAAAAACGGCAAGAAACACAAAAAAACCGCGCCGATAAAATCAAACTTTAATCTATTTTGATTCCGGTTCTTCCGCGGCCTGGCCATTTTTTACAGACGGCGCTCCGGCCGGTTCGTCGGAACCGCTCTTTGCCGGCAGTTGCTCATCCTCATCCGGTTCCACGGTCGTGGCCGAAACGAGCGCGTCGCCCTCATCAAGATTAATCAGGCGGACCCCCTGGGTGACGCGGCTGATGACGCGGATATCGCTGACTTTAATCTTGATGGTCTGGCCTTTGGCGGTGATCAGCATCAAGGCATCGTTTTCCATGACGGCATGGGCGCCAACCACTTTGCCATTGCGGTCGGAGGCGCGGATGGCCATAATTCCCTTTCCGGCGCGGTGCTGATCGCGGTATTCTTCAAAAGACGTGCGTTTGCCGTAACCGTTTTCCGTGCAGACAAAGAAAGTGGCTTTGTCCTCAACAGTTTCAATGGTTTTCACCACGTCGCCTTCGCTCAATTTGATGCCGCGCACCCCGATGGTATCGCGCCCCTGATCGCGCAGTTCGGTCTCGCCGAAACGCAGGCTCATGCCGTCGCGCGTGGCCAGCATGATATCGTTTTGCCCCTTGGTGAGTTTGACGCCGATCAGACGGTCGCCCTCTTCAATATTGATGGCAATGATTCCATCACGCCGCGGGTTTTTAAATTCCGCCAGACTTGTTTTTTTGACGATGCCTTGGGCGGTGGCCATGACCAGGAATTCGGTTTCCGGAAAGTCGCGCACCGTAACCATCGCGGCAATCTGCTCGTCGCTTTTCAATTCCAGGAGATTGACAATCGCCTTGCCGCGCGCGGCGCGGCCGGCCTCAGGAATTTCGTAGACCTTTTCCCAGTAGATCCGTCCGGCAGCGGTGAAAAAAAGAACATAATCATGGGTGGTGGCGTTAAACAGATGCTCCACATAATCCTCTTCCCTGGTGTCCATGCCGGTTACGCCTTTGCCGCCGCGGCGCTGGGCGCGGTAAGTGGCGGTAGGCACGCGTTTGATATAACCCGTATGGCTGATGGTGATGATACAACTGCGGTCGGCGATCAGGTCTTCAACGTTCATTTCCCCTTCTTCGGGAGCAATTTCCGTGCGCCGGCTGTCGCTGTAGGCTTCCCTGATCTGGATGAGTTCCTCCTTGATAAGGCCGTAAATCTTGTGGCGGGTGGCGAGCAAATCCCGCAGGTAGGAGATGAGTTTGATTACCTCAAGATATTCGGCTTCAAGCTTATCCCGTTCGAGGCCGGTGAGCTGATAAAGCCGCATGTCCAGGATGGCATTGGCCTGAATTTCCGAAAGACCGAACTGTTTGATGAGTTGAAATTTTGCGTCATCACGGCTCTTGGAAGAGCGGATAACCTTTACAACGGCGTCCAGATGGTCAATGGCGATCTTCAACCCCTCAAGGATATGGGCGCGCGCCTCCGCCTTATCCAGATCAAACTGGGTGCGCCGGGTGATGACCTCAAACCGATGGGCGATGAATTTTTGCAAAAATTCCTTGAGGTTCAGGATCAGCGGACGGCCGTTGTCAATAGCGAGCATAATGGCGCCGAAAGTCGTTTCAAGCTGGGTATGCTTGAACAGGTTGTTTAAAATCACCTTCGGCACCACGCCGCGCTTCAACTCGATCACGATGCGGATGCCTTTTTTGTTGGATTCATCGCGGATATCGGAAATGCCCTCTATGACTTTATCCTGCACAAGCGCGGCCATGCTTTCGATCAGGGCGGCTTTGTTGACCGTATAAGGTATTTCCGAGACCACGATTGATTCCCTGCCCTGTTTGCCTTCCTCTATCCCGGCGCGACTGCGCACCCTGATCTGGCCGCGGCCGGTTTTGTACATATCCGCAATCGGCTTCAAACCGCAGATTATTCCGCCGGTGGGAAAGTCCGGCCCCTTGACGTGCTTCATCAAATCGTCAACCGTGGCGTCCGGACGGTCAATCAGCTCCACAAGGGCGTCAATGATCTCGCGCAGATTATGGGGCGGAATATTGGTGGCCATGCCGACCGCAATGCCGGTGCTGCCGTTCATCAGGAGGTTCGGAAGGCGGGCCGGCAGGACGGAAGGCTCGTCCAGCTCGCCATTATAATTTTTGACCATCGGCACGGTATTTTTGTCAATATCGGCGAGCATTTCTTCCGCAATCTGGAGGAGACGGGCTTCGGTATAACGGTAGGCGGCGGCATTGTCACCGTCAATACTGCCGAAGTTGCCCTGGCCGTCAACGAGCGGATAGCGCAACGAAAACTCCTGCGCCATACGGACCATGGTGTCATAAACGGACGAATCGCCGTGCGGATGGTATTTGCCGAGCACTTCGCCGACCACATAGGCCGATTTCTTGAAAGGACGGTTGTGCAAAAGTCCGAGCTGGCGCATGGCAAAGAGAATCCGGCGCGCGCCGGGCTTGAGACCATCGCGCACGTCTGGCAGGGCGCGGCCGATAATGACGCTCATGGAATAGTCAATATATGAGCGCTGCATCTCGTCTTCGATATTGATGCCGTCAATCTGTTCGTTGGTGTTCATTTCTTTAATATTTCCGTTTCCAACCGGCAGGGCGAACCCTCCGGGTGAGCCGCTCTTCATTGGATGGCTCGGCAGGGACGCCTCGCCCCGCCAACTTTGTGCCTTCTGCCTCTGTGCCTTTGCGCCTCTCTTTTCATATATCCAAATTCCTTACGTTCAGGGCGTTATTCTGAATGAACTCCCGGCGCGGTTCAACCTCGTCGCCCATCAACAGCGTAAAAACATGGTCGGCCTGCACGGCGTCTTCCAGAACAACCCGCAACAGTTTGCGCCGCGCCGGATCCATCGTCGTGTCAAAGAGCTGTTCGGGGTTCATTTCGCCGAGACCTTTGTAGCGCTGAATAGCCAGGCCTTTGCGGCCGATGTTCCTGATTTGCTCCACGATGTTGAGCACCGACTTGACCTCAATGACCGATTCGCCGTTTGTCAGCCGGTAGGCGGATTTTTCATTGTCTTTCTCCGGCGCCGTCAATTGGAAACCTTTTTTTTCCAGGCTGGCGATCAGTTTGCCGATCTGGCCGGCGGCAAAAATTTCCTGCCAGCGGATGCCTTTTTCGTTATTGGCCGCTTCGTTATCCGAAAAAATCTCCAGCTGGTAACCGGCGTTCTGCTCCAGTTTTTCCCTCAGCCTGGTCAACTCCTCGTCGTTGTAGACAAAGTAATAGGATTTGCCGCTGCCGTTCAGGGCGGAAACATGGTATTTGGGAAGGAGGCCGGTTTGAGGATGACGCCGGCTGATATATTCATCAAAAGGTATGTTTTTGCGTTTCAAGCCATGGGCAGACTGTTCAAGCTCGGCCAGAATTTCAAGGATGTTCAGAAGTTCATTGCCGGAATAAGTCTTTTTTGTGTTTTGCGCCTCCAGCTTTAAATCTTCGGAACCGAGCTCAAGCAGTTTTCTGGTCAGCTTGGCGTCGGAATCAATATATTCCTCCTTCTTTTTCCACGTGATTTTGTAAAGGGGCGGCTGGGCCAGGAAGACGTAGCCGGATTCAATCAATTGGGGCATCTGGCGGTAGAAGAAAGTGAGCAGAAGAGTGCGGATATGGGCGCCATCCACGTCGGCATCGGTCATGATGATGATTTTGTGATAACGGGCCTTGGCGACATCAAACTCGTCCTTCCCGATTCCAGCGCCGATCGCGGTAATCAGCGTGCGGATTTCGTTGTTATTCAGAATCTTGTCTATGCGCGCTTTTTCAACATTAAGCACCTTGCCGCGCAGGGGCAGGATGGCCTGAAACTCGCGATTGCGCCCCTGCTTGGCCGAACCGCCGGCGCTGTCGCCCTCAACAAGATAAAGCTCACAGAGCGCAGGATCCCTTTCCGAACAATCGGCGAGTTTGCCCGGCAGTGAAGCGCTGTCCAGCGCGCCTTTCCGGCGGGTCAAATCCCGCGCCTTGCGGGCGGCGTCACGGGCGCGGGCGGCCAGCATGCCTTTATCCACAATGCGCCGCGCGATGGAAGGATGTTCTTCCATGAAAACAGAAAGCTGGTCGTTGACCACCGATTCCACGATGCCTTGAACTTCGCTGTTGCCCAGCTTGGTTTTGGTCTGGCCTTCAAACTGGGGATTTGCGACCTTGACGCTGATGACGGCGGTCAGCCCCTCACGGACGTCGTCGCCGGACATGCTTTCGGAGTCGTCTTTTGCGATTTTATTGGACTTGGCGTAATTATTGATGGAACGGGTCAACGCCGAACGGAAGCCGCTCAAATGGGTGCCGCCTTCAATCGTATTTATGTTATTGACGTAACAGCAGATGTTTTCATTAAAAGCTTCCGTGTATTGGAAAGCGATCTCTACCTCAACCCCGTCCTTTTCACTGGCAAAACAAATCACCCTGGGATGAATCGGAGTCTTATTGCGATTCAAGTGCTCAACGAATTCCACAATACCGCCTTTGAACTTGAATATTTCCTCGCGCGCCGGTTCTTCCTGCAAGAGACGGATTTCAATGCCCTTGTTCAGGAAAGCCAGCTCGCGCAGGCGGTTCGCCAGAATATCCCACTCGAATTTCATCGTGGAAAAAATGGAAACGTCGGGGAAGAAGGTGACCTTGGTGCCGGTGCCCTTTGTCTTGCCGATTTTTTCAAGAGACGACGCGGTTACGCCCTTTTCGTAGCTTTGATGATAGACCGTGCCGTCGCGGCGCACTTCCACTTCCAGCCATTCGCTCAAGGCATTGACGCACGATACGCCCACGCCGTGAAGCCCGCCGGAAACTTTATAGGAGCGATGGTCAAATTTGCCGCCGGCATGGAGGGTCGTCAGGACGACTTCCACCGCCGGTTTTTTTTCGGTGGCGTGCATGTCAACCGGAATTCCGCGGCCGTTATCGTTGACCGTCACGGAACCGTCGGAATTAATCTGGACTTGAATGGCGGTGCAGAAACCGGCCAAGGCCTCGTCAATGCTGTTATCCACAACTTCAAAGACGCAGTGATGCAGGCCGCGCACGGAGGTGTCGCCGATATACATGGCCGGGCGGAGGCGGACCGCCTCCATGCCCTCAAGCACGGTGATGGTGGTGGCGTCGTATTTTTTGACGGCCTGTTTCTGCCGCGCCTCAGCCGCCTCGCCCGACGCCTGATCCGGCTGGATATCTTCCCGGACGGCCTGATTTTGTTCAGCCTTTACGGCGTCTTGAGCTCCTTCTTTGACGTCCAAATCCTGCATTTCCGGCTTGCTGTTTTCAACCGCTTTGGCCGCTTTGTTTTCTTTATTTGCTGCTTTTGCCATAAACCCTTTTTACCCCTCTTGACGCGTTGATTTATTCTATAGAAATATTACAAAACTACAAGATTTATTTGTCCAAAAAATTCGGCGCGAAATAGAATTGCTTTGTCGAAATCAAGTTGCTACAAAGTTCCCATGGCGCATGGCAAGACAGACAAGGCATATACACTTGGCACCGTTGAGGCGTCAGAACGCCTCATTCATGAACTCTATATTGACCTGAAACAAAAGGTCAATAAATGGGCTTCTCTCACCAGGCAAACTGCCCAAGCACGAATGGGTTACGTCGGACAACACCTTGTCAGCGTAGCCACGGGGTTCCCTGGCGGACGTTCCGGGGCGCGTGGAAAAGATTTGATTCTTCCCGACAACCTCTATGCCGAGATCAAAACCTGCTATCGCGTTGACCAACTCGGAAAATGTGACGACTGCGGAGCCCGCGTTGCCAGTGTTGAGTTGATTTGTCCAGTGTGCTCGTCAAAGAACGTAGAGCGAAAAGATGATTCCAAGTGGTTGATTGGCATTAGACACGCCGATGAGTTTGCTCAGATACTTGATCCAGCTTCGTACTACCTCGTCCTTTTCGACTTCACCGACTTGGCGAAACCTACAACGAAACGCGCCTCTATCTGGAAAGTAGATTCTCTGAACCCTGGTTTTGCTTACTGTCTTGTGGACTATTATTATAAGATCCGAAATAAATCCAAGTCTAAAGCCCCGTTCAACCTTTGGCCTTTTCAACTTAAGTTTGACTTGATGAGGCCGATGTTGATTTATCGTTCTCTGATTGGCGCAGACGACACCATCACCACGGACATCTTTCCTGGCCGTGACAAGGCTGTCTGCCATCCCATCAAAGCATTGCCCGATTATTCCCGTTCACGAAACCTGACCGCTGATAAATGCAGGGCGGCGGCTCGTCTGCTCAAGGCGAAGATCACCAACGCCGAGAGCAAACGCCAGATTCTGACCGAATTGCAGGCGCACATTACGCGCGAAAGTCTGCCTCAAGCTCGCATTGCAGACGCACTCGCGCATTCTCTGTATTGGCCGGATATCGAAGAACACGCAAGAGCACTGCCCCAGCCCCTGCGCAATAATATCGAAAACGCCAGGCGATCAATTATTGTCTAACTCCGCCGCGAGCGTCGTCTGCTTGAACATGATCCTATTCAGTTCGGCAAATTTCTCTGCTTCCTGTCGCGCAAGGTCTGCCAGTTTCTTCAATATTTGATCCGGTTTAACAACTCGCTCGTCAACAGCTAAGTTCAAAACATCGTCAGGGTATAGGTGTGCTGTCTGTCCCCGAATCATCGCTTGAATCTCTTTTGTGACAGTGGATAGTCGTAAGTACGCCAAAAGGACGAACGGATCAATTTTCTTCTCATCCGCCCTCAGTAGCATAACCTCGCCGACAAACGATGCCTTGCTTCCCACTTCTGACGGGATGGCGGTTACGATATCGACTTTCTTGGCAATATAGACGGGCGAGTGTGCGGCGGCGGTCAGGAGAATATCGCCTGTTTGGAGATATCGTTCGCCGTTGCTGTTCAGCCGATACACACGCGGATCAACGAAGTTCCGGTCTCTAGGACTCCAATCGATCCCATTGCCCGTTAGATTGCCGACTTTTACGAGAAACAACCCCTCCGGGGTGTAACTGGATCGGGGAGGTGTGCGACCACAAGTAACGGTTTTCAGCAATTCGCTGAGGCGTACCGTCTTGTTTCTTTCGACGCGTTTCGCCAATAATTCAGGTAGGCGCGAAAAGGTTTCTGTCTTTGGCACCGCAACGGTTAGCGAGCATGTTGCCACATCCTTCTGACAGGAGATGCTCTCCGCGAGATGTTTCGCCAGATTATTCAACTGACCTCCGTCGCGCCTGCGTCCAGTGGTGTCATAGCCAACGTTCGACACATTTGCCACACAGATGCGAACAGTCGCCTTTAGGTCTTCGCTCTGGGCATACTTTTTGGCAAAAAGAACAACCGTTGTCGTTTGTGTTCCGGCGGCCTGAAATGTTTCTGAAGGCAAAGACACGATAGCCTTGACATAACCGTATTGATCAAAGACACGCCGCGCCGCATCAAGGGAACCATTTGTCACCACGCTTCGCGGCAGAACAATGGCCAACGTTCCGCCCGGTAAAAGACTACGCAAACACAATTCCAGAAAAAGCACTTCACTTGGCACCCTTTTTGCTCCTCCGGAAGAAAGCATCCGTGGTGTTTCATAGTGCGACAAATCTATGCCCCTGTCATCTATGTTCACGCCGAAAGGGGGATTCGTGAATATCGCATTGCATGTGTTCTGCTTGATTGTTCCCCTTGCCAGTGAGTCTGCCAGTTGTGAGCGAAATACACACCGGCGCGTGTGGTGCAGGTTCAGATCGGCCAACAGAAGCATTCGAGGGTTCTTGTCAATTCCAAAAACAGTGAAATCAGCTTTCCTCGCATCATATGCCGCGCCTTTTTGCTTCTGCCAATGCTTCAGTACTTCAATTAAAAAAGTTGCGGTTCCACACGCGGGATCGCAAACTTTATCGCCGGGACGCGGAGACACAAAATCAACCATCATCCTGGCCACTTCGTCCGGTGTGAGAAAGATTCCCAATGCTTTCCTTGTGTGTGCCGCAAGAAACTCACGGAGGGCCGCGCTCCGAAGGTCGAAGGGGATGCTACTGAATTGGAGGGGCTGAAAGAGATCGTGCAACTCGATCAGGCACTTATCCGAAAGCCGGAACCGAGCGTCCTTCCACAAGTCGGCGGCGCCCTGTCCCATTTCCTTAAAGTGGTCGGAAAATACCTTGCGCAACTTGGCGGCTTGCTCAGTCTGCACACTTGAAAGTTCATCGCTTCCCATTAGCGTGAACGGACTTGACGGGTTCAAACCGTGCTTTTCAAGAGTCTCTTTCAGTGAAATGTACTTAAGTAGTTCGTCAAAAGCCTCTTGAGGCTGAAGCCCGTCCATATTTCTCATAAGATCATGGGCGCGGCGATAGATTCCACTCAGCACATGAACATTGAACGAGACGTGGTCTACGTCATCCGGATGTGCCTCAGGCATAGCAGGCGCGTCCATAGTAGCCGCGTATGTTGCGGTGGATTCTCTGACCAATTTTCCAGTCGTCTCGCGGTTCTGCGCATAGTCACGGATAGCCGACGTTTCGGAGGCAGTAAACACCCTCCAACCGCGTTTGTCGCGCTTCGGCTCTTTGATGAATCCCTGTTTCATCCAGCGAAGAATTGTATCTTTTGAGAGTCCGACGGTTTTGGCAACCTGAGCCGATGTTCTTGTTTTAGTGTTCATTGCATACATATATGCAAGATTTGTTCCTGAATTGCAAGCGTAATCTTTACATAACAAAAAACGGCTAAATTTTCGGGCTTGTTTTCATGAAAGAACAGCGGCCAATCGGCTTCATTTGACCCATGAAAAGAAGCTCAAAATTGGTCCGTTCATTCTCGGCGGGCGCAAAGGGCTCAATTTCCACAAATCGGCGGTCGGCGGCCAGTATATTCCTGATGATTGAAAAATAATCAAGATGGTCGGTGGCAATATGGATTTTCCCATGCGCGCATAAAGTCCGCTGAATGATGTTCAGAAAATCGGCGTCAAACAGGCGCCGGCGGTGATGGCGGCGCTTGGGCCACGGATCCGGGAAAAAAAGATAATAGACCGAAACGCTGTTGTCCGGAATAAAATTTTCAACCGCAAAATAAATTTCCGAGCATAACAGCCGGACATTTTCCAGTTTCAACCGAAGCGCCGCGCGTTCCACTTTTGAAACCCGCATTTGCCGGCGGTCAATTCCGAGGAAACAGGTTCCGCTGTGGGCGAGCGCCCGGGCAATCAAAAAACGCCCCTTGCCGCAGCCAAGGTCAACCTCAAAAATAACCGGCTTGGGACGGTTGAATGTTTTTTCAATATCAATCGTCTTTTGCCGGTCTTCCGGTTTGAGACAAATGGTCGTCAACTGGGGAATGTCAGACATAACTTCTTTGCGCATCAGCGGGTGATGCCGCCGCCCGTATCGCCCATGCCCTCGGCCTTATCGAGCGCCGCAATATACCAGCAAGGTGTTTTTACCCGACTCGGCTTATGTCAGCATTTTACTGCCGCCATGTCAATCTCAATGCCTTTCCGATAGACATTACATTACGAGATAGAACACGTTTTTCGTTTGACAGTCAGACAAAAAACAGACTATTGTAACGGCAGTTTTGAAAAATAATAAATGGCCGGCAAACGGCTTAATGTTTACGGAATGCTAATTGATTTAGCTTAATTATGAATACCCCGCCAGCAGTTGGCGCCGCCATTGGCCGTAAAACTTATCATTGCGGCACCTTGACTTACACCAAAGCCGGATTGCTGGCGCTCTTTGCCTGGCTGCTCTGGGGCGATTTCTGCTATACATTGATGGAGGCGGTGGTGC
>Ga0074199_1001239_pt1 | contig 24551 bp, 25 predicted proteins | sample EPASupsiteSAE347_FD_64528 | JGI IMG/M metagenome (GOLD analysis project Ga0074199, IMG submission 64528) | Bioremediated contaminated groundwater from EPA Superfund site, New Mexico - Sample SAE3-47 | ecosystem: Environmental > Aquatic > Deep subsurface > Groundwater > Contaminated ... | reverse complement strand
TGCCCCCATACCGATCGTCCGCCGTCCACTATCCCGATGAAACCCGCCTCTGGGCGCAGCAGGACCAGTACCTGTATGGACGCGATATTCTCGTCGCCCCCGCCATTGAGCCCGGCAAAAGAGCGAGAACACTTTTTCTCCCGCGCGACCGCTGGATCCACCTCTGGTCGAGCCGCGTCTTCGGCTCGGGCGAAACTACGGTCGACGCGCCTCCAGGCCGACCGGCCGTCTTCTACAGAGAATCGAGCCCCTTCGCTTCCCAGTTTGACGCGCTGAGGCGCCAGGCGGCGCGTTCATGAGCTCATTCTCGCCCTTCGCTTCCATGGGTGTGGCGCTGGCCGGAAGCGCGATCCTGTCGCTCGGCATGGTCCTGCAGAAGCGGCATGTCGGATGGATCGGCGCAAAAAAGGTCGCCGCTGCCAATACCAAAGTCTCCGCCGCTGTCAGTGCCAATGCCACTTCCTCTTCCGCGGACGCTGTCACCGCCGCGGCATCGAGCGTCGCGGCCGCGGCATCGAGCGTCGCGGTCGCGCGGCACGGCGACAGAACAAGGGACGTCCTTCTCTGGAGTCTCGGCTTCGTCCTGATGAATATCCAGCCCATATTCGTCTATGTCGCGCTTCTGGGGCTTCCCGCCAATGTCGTTTCCGCCGCTGCTGGCGCGAGCGTGGCCTTTACCGCGATTTTTTCCGCCCTTCTGCTCGGAGAAAAGATGAGTCGGCGGAAAGTATTCTGGACTGCCGTACTTTTCATTTCCGTCGCCGTCGCGGGCTTGCGCGGAGTATCGGGCTCCCGCGAGCTCTACGATCCTGCACTCTATGGGGCTTTCGCGCTTCCACTGGCGCTCGCCGTCTTCATTCTGGCTCTCGGAAAGCGCCTGCCGGAGAATCTGGCGGTCGTCGCGATCGCGGTGGCGGCCGGGTCGCTCGGTGGTTTTATGGTACTGCCCATGCAAGGGCTCCAGACACTTCCCGGTCCCGGACTCATCGCATGGATTCAATCCCCATATCTGTACGTCTATCTCGGCGCGGGAATCGGATCATTCGCGCTGAACCAGATCGCATACCGCAGGGGCGCCATGACGATGATCGCGCCGGCCTTCTATGGCATGCAGGTGCTCTGGCCCGCTGTGGCGTCCTACGCGGTCGCGGGAGCGCCTTTCGATGCGCTCCAGTCGCTCGCCTTCGCCGGAATCGCCGCGTCGATCCTTCTGATGTCGCGGAAATAGCGCAGACGGGTACCGTTTCAGACGGTTCGGACCAGAAGCACTATCGCTCTCGCCTCGATCGCTTCGCCGCGACCCACCGAATCCAGACCTTCTTTCGTCTTGGCTTTGACGGAAACAGCCCGTACATCCATGCCGAGCGCCGATGCCATCGAAGCGCATATCCTGTCGCGGAAGGGGCCGAGTCTCGGTCGCTCCAGCGTCACCGTCGTGTCGAGATTGACGGGTTCCCAGCCTGAGCGTCTGACCAGAGCTATCGCGGTCCGGGCGAGTTCCGATGAGTCCGCGTCCTTCCATCCGGGGTCGGAGGGAGGGAAGTGCGATCCGATGTCGCCGAGGGATGCCGCGCCGAACAACGCGTCGATGACCGCATGCCAGAGTACATCGCCGTCGGAATGTCCCGATTCGCCCTTTTCGAAGGGAATTTCCGTTCCGCCCAAGAGTAACTTCCGCCCCTCCACCAGACGGTGGATGTCCCATCCTTCGCCGATTCTCAGCGCCGGAGCCGGGATGCCGCCCGCCCGGGCGGAAGCGGCGGCGAGGTCCTCGCGGTAGGTCACTTTCAGATTGTCGCGTTCGCCCGGGATCCAGGCGACGGGGCCGACATAGCGATCCCATATGGAAGCATCGTCGGTGCAGTCCCAGTTTTCGGCGGCGGCGAGCCGGTGCGCTTCGAGGAGGGGACCAAGGACAAAAGCCTGGGGAGTTTGGGCACCGCCGAAACGGCTTCTTCCGGGATGCTCCAGCACGGTACCATCGGCCCCCAGGAGTTTCGGCGTATCCACCAGCGGCGTGACCGGCACGCAGGCGCCTTTTGTGCGGGCTGTCGCTTCGGTCGCGCGAACGAGCGCGGCTGAAACTCTGGGTCTGGCTCCGTCATGCACCAGAACGAGCGCATCATAGGGCGAGATTCCGGCCGCCGCGGCGCGAGCTGCCAGCTCTTCCAGACCCAGGCGCACGGAATCCCTGCGCTCGGACGCACCCGTGACGATCGAAAAACCGCAGGGCGCGAGCTTTTCGAGCCGGGTCGATGTTTCGATCGAAAGCGCCGCGGCGGTCTCTCTTTCCAGGCCCGCGGGTGCGGTCAGCGTTGCGCCCGCAAGCCCGGACAGGTCCAGGAAAGGAGAGATGGCAAGATCGAGCAGGCTCCGATCGCCGATCAGCGCGAATTCTTTTTTGCCGGCGCCATATCTGGCGCTCGTTCCCGCGGCGGTGACGAGAAGAAACCATGGACCTGCGACAGGCAGGGCGGGGAGGGGAACGCTATCCGAGGCCGGATCGGCCATGTCGTTTCGGCGCTTCAGCGCTCGAGGCGCGAGCGGATGAGATCGGCGATCTCGTCCTTGGGCTTGCCAAGCGAGAAGGAAATCTCGTCCTGCAGAAGGTTGAGGGCTGAATCATAGAGCTTGCGCTCCAGGATGGGCAGTTCCTTGATTTTCGACCTATGGTACAGCGAACGCACTACCGAAGCGATGTCGAGCACCGATCCCTTTTTGAGGAGATCGAGGTTCATCTGGTAGCGGAGCTTCCAGTCTGTGGGGATCGGCGCATATTCTTCGGAGATGAAGGAAAGCGCCGATTCCGCATCGGTCTTGGGCACGATCGCCCTTATGCCGAGGGCTTCGGCCTTGTCGGTAGGGATCATGACCGTCATGTCGGAAAACTCGAGATAGATAATGTAATACAGGACTTTGCTGTCCTTGAAACTCTTTTCCCTGATCTCGAGAATTCTGCCGACACCCTGGCTGGGATAGACGACGCGCTGATCGACCTCGAATTCCGAGGTTGTGTCCTTATCCATATGGAGGCATCATAACAGAAATCAAGGGCTTCGTCAAAGCTCGGAAATACGGCGCTTCCCTGCCGCGATTCGGGCCTCAAGGCCGGATAGATCGGGGAGGTCGGAGAGATTGGGAGGTCGGGGCGTTTTTTTCGGAAAACGGGCCCAATGGTTTTCGGTGGCCCTCTCGATCTGGTATTCCTGCATCCGCGCGAATACGTCGAGGAGGCGCGTCTTGTCCGTATAGGTTTCGAGTTCGGCCTGTTCGAGCGCGATGAGTAGTTCGTGCACGGTTTCCAGGGTGGACAGGCACAGGGGGCCGGGCTGCCGTTTGATTCGCCAGCGGCTCGCCGTGGTCGGGGTGAACATCAGGCGAGGCAGGCGCAGAAGCCCCGGGCTTTCGCGCAGGACCGCCTTCGAGCAGGCCCAGGTCGAATCCACGAGGAAGGCGACGATCCTGCGTCCGCTTGAGGCCAGCGCGAGAGCCTGCCCCGATCCGGGCACGGTGAGGTCGGCGGCGCCTGGGCCCGGATACAGCAGAACCGGATACAGCTTAGGGTCGTCGATCAGCCGGCGCACGCGGGGATTCCCGTCGAAGGCGATGCCGGGGATTATCTCGGCGTCCGCGAGATTGAGGCAGGTCAGGCGTCCCGTGCCGCAGCGTTCATGGCGATATTCCTTGGGGTGCATGAGGAGCACGATTTTCGTGCATACGGGAAGCGGCGGCTCGGTGGGGCAGAGGCAGGACGCTACGGGATGCCTGCAGCGCTGACAGATTTCCCGGTATGCCGGGGCGGTTTCTTCGTTCGGATGGGCGATGTTCACGCCCTCACTATACACCGAATTCACCGATTCAATGTTTCGTCGGGCTCTTCGCATCGTTGCCCAGGCCGCCGGTTCCGGGTATTTTTTTCGATTTCGCTCCGGCGTAGCGGTACAGGAATGCAGAAGCTCCGAATACGGCCGCTGCGATGAACCACGACGTCCGGATGCCCCGGGAACCCACTAGCAGGCCGAAAATAGCCGCTCCCACAAAGCCGCCCAGCTGTATGGCGAGCGAAACCGTCGAGAGAAGCGATGAGCGGCGCTCGGAGGGAATTTCCAGATTTATAGCAGTGTTTTCGGGCGGGTTCGTCATGCCGTTCCACAGGAACATGGTCAGATAGAAGGTCGTAAATCCTGCGGTCGAATTCTGCATCGCCATCAGCGCGATGAAACCTGCGGTCAGAAGGCGCAGGCCGAAGAGCATGGCGTAGGGGCCGATCCGGCCACGGTCCATGAGCGGCGCGGCCACCAGGTTACCCACAAGGGCGGCAAGGAAATAGAGGGCCGAAATGAGACCGAATATCCAGGTGGCATCGCTGGACCCCTGTATCTCCACGAGCCGCGGCTGCCAGTATGTTTCGATGGCCGAGAACGCGAAGCCCCAGATCGCCACGGTGGCGAGCAGGGCGAGGAAGGTGCGATTTCCTTTCAGGAAAGAGACGGAATCCTTGAGGAATGCGCCCATCTTTTGTTTTTCGACATGCGATCCGGGCTTATCGGAAACGCACAGGATCGTTACGAGGGAGAGGATAGCGAGCGTCATCACCATGGCGATGAGGTTCCCGTGATATTTGTTCGATCCCGGGACCATGGTCGCCCAGAGCGGTGGAATGAGGCCTCCGGCAAGACATCCCAGAGCGAGGCCAGCCGTGTCGGCGGTTCCCATCATGGACATGAAGCGGTGCAGAGAGCCTTCACCGTGCAGTTCCAGCTGTCTGTCTATGAGGAGGGCTTCGATCGATCCGGACGAAAAGGCGCGGTATATGCCGTACAGCACGAAGCCGAACGCGACGCCGGTGAACCCGTGCGCCGGAAGAAACATCAGACAGGAAGCGATCATGAAGGCCAGAGCGATGAGGAAAATCCGTTTCCTGCCGATCCTGTCGGCGAGAATTCCTGAAGGAAGTTCGAGGACTACGACGACGCCAGAGGCTACGGCGCCGCAGAACCCCAATTCCGCAAGGCTGAGGCCTTTGGAAACTTTCAGCAGGTTCAATACGGGGATGAGGATTCCCAGGGAAAACCACTGCAGAAAGCGGATCGCAAAAGTGACAGGTATCAGCGACTTTGTGCCAGGCCTGGAATCGTCCATCCACATCGCTCCGATCGTAAAATCGGATCATGATCGTCGAAAAAATTTCCGGCGTCAAGTTGAACTATGAACTATGGGCAATGCTTCCAGGTCTGGCCTTGGCCGACTCAGCGCATGACTCTCACACGCTCTTCGATCGGGACGAAAGTCTTTTCACCGGCGGGCGCCAGTATCTTGCCGAATGTCATCTGCGACATCAGTTTCCAGCTCGCGGGAACGCCCGTTTTGCGGATGACCCATTCGTCGATGAGCGGATCGTAATGCTGAAGGTTCGCGCCCACGCCTTCCTGGGCCAAGGCAGTCCAGACGAGGTATTGCGCCATACCGGAAGCCTGGATGGACCAGAGAGGAAATTTCTGGCTGTACAGCGGGAAATTGGCTTGCAGACCTTCGACGATAGACTGGTCTTCGAAGAACAGCACCGATCCATAGGCGCCCTTGAAGGCAGCGATCTTGCTTTCCGTAGCCTTCAAGGCTTCCGGGTCTTTGACCATGCCTCGAAGGACTTCGAGGATATGGTCCCACAGTTCGTCGTGAGCCTTGCCGAACATAATCACCGCTTTGGCGCTCTGGGAATTGAAAGGGGAAGGCGCGTGTTTAACGGCTTCCTCCACGATCTCCTGTATTCGCTCTTCGGAAACGGGAATTTCCTTGCCGAGTGCGTAAATGCTTCTTCTTACTTTGGCGGCTGCCAGAACGTCGTACTTCATGTTTGATCTCCTCGAGGCAAATATACGAAAGTTTAATATAAAAGTAAAATGATCATTTGATAAAAATAATATTTGACCACACAATTGAACAAGCATATACTCTCCATATGGATTTACAGGAAAAAGCCAAAGTATTTGGCGCACTTTCGGATCCCCTGCGGCTTCGATTGATGACCGCCCTGGGAGCGAAAGGCGAAATTTGCGGCAAGGAACTTGCCCTGGAGCTTGATGCGAGCGTTGCGCTCATAAGCCACCACTCAAGGATTCTGGAAGATGCCGGCCTCATCCTGCGCCGCCGCGACGGCCAGTTCAGCCGCTTTTCGCTCAATCGGGCGAAACTTTGCGAAACTTTTGACGCCGAAATGTTTCCCGCCTGCGCCGATGCATAAGACCGGCTTTCGCGGAACTTACAGAACCTGCGGAGTTCGCAGAGGTTGCACAACTTGCGGGGATGGCGGGAATTGCGGAAACTGCATCAAGTAATACTGGAGGACCCTTTGAACGATACTGTCGATTTTGGAATCAGCGGCAAGGTGGCGGTGGTAACCGGCGCAAGCCGTGGATTGGGCCGGGGCCTTGCCAAAGCTCTGGCGGCCAAGGGTGCCATCATTGCGGCGACTGCCCGCACGCTTCCCGACTTGGAAAGCCTGGCACGTGAAGTGCGCGATGAAGGAGGCCGCTGCGAGGCCTTTGCCATGGATCTGCGCAATGTCGCATCGATATCGGAAGCTTTTTCCCGGATCGAAGCGAGGTTCGGCCGGATCGATATTCTCGTCAACAACGCTGGAATGGGTAATCCGATTCCAGCGATCGACATCGGCGAAGCCGACTGGGACGAGATGATGGACCTGAACCTGAAAGGCACGTTTTTCTGCTGCCAGGCCGCGGCGCACGGCATGCTGAAGCGCAGGCAGGGCCGGATCGTCAACATCAGTTCCCAGGCTTCAGTGGTGGCCATTCCTGAGGAAGCCGTCTATTGCGCTTCCAAAGGTGGCCTCAACATGCTCACCAAAGTCCTGGCCGCCGAATGGTCGCCGCACGGCATTACCGTGAATGCGGTCGGTCCGACGTTCATCCGTACGCCCGGTACGGCCGAACGCCTGGGCAATCCGGAATTTCTGGCCGGTGTCCTGTCCAAAATACCGCGCGGCCGCGTCGCTACGATCGACGATATCGCGGGCGCGGTAATTTACCTTGCATCCGATGCGGCCGACATGGTGACAGGCACTTTGCTCCTCGTGGACGGCGGCTGGACCGCACTGTAGAAGGGGCGGCGGGCGCCAGGATCGACAGTTTTTCTTACTTACCCGGCAATTGAAAAGAAACCACTTCGTCTGGAATGGGCTTAGCCGTAGCGGCCCATTCCAGACGTTTCAATAGTTTTTCAATTGCGGGTAAGTAAACAGCCGGTCGAATCCGCTTGACGTTAGTTGTAGTTTGCAATATATGTAATATACATATGATGGTAAATGCAATGGGCGGACGGACCGAAACGGAACAGGGAATCAGGCGGTTTCGCAGTGCCTTGCGGGCACTGGAGCGGGAGATCGAGCTTTCTTTGGCATCCCAGAGTGAGTGCTGTGGCGTCACGAGCGCGCAATGCCACCTCCTCCTCGAAATCGAAGACAGGAAAAGCGCCAGTGTCGGCGAACTGGCCGAAGCTCTCGAACTCGATCCCAGCACCCTGAGCAGGGCTGCCGATACTCTCGTCAGGGCCGGTCTGGTCTCGAGGAGGGACGATCCCGCAAACCGCAGGAGGCAGATACTCGAGCTTCTGCCGGCGGGCCGGGAAAAAGTCGCATGCATACACGTCAGTTGTGACGCGTATTACGAAGAAGTTCTTGCGGGCCAGGATGTCGCCGTGCGGCGCAGCATGGCCGATACCATCGAAACGCTTGCCGGCGCGCTCAAGGCCAGGCGGCGCAGGGGGGCGGCCTGTTGTGCGGCGACGGTGAAACCAATCGCAATAGCGAACTCCATCGCGACCGCGACAGCCGCAGGGAAGGGGAACGGAACATGGAACTGAAACCGGCACGGAAAAAGGTCGATTCCCCTCTCGTCGGCTACGCGAAATTCCCGGACGATCCTCCTCCCTACGTGACGGGATACATGGAAATCGCCGGCCGCTTCGTGCCGCTGGTTTCGACCCGGCTCTCGATCCGGGACAAAATCGGAGACTGGGGTGTGCGCTGGGACCTGGGGCGCGGCGCTTACAGAGTAGTGCCGGGGCTCTATGCGCTTGGCCATCCCGGACCTGCCTCGCCCATTCTCGTTACCGCAAACTACAAGCTCACCTTCGATGAACTGCGCAAGCAACTCGCAAGCCTGGACGCATTTCTAGTCGTCCTGGACACGAAGGGCGTCAATGTCTGGTGTGCCGCGGGGAAGGGCAGTTTCGGGACCACCGAGCTCCTGGACAAAATCGCGCGCCTGCGTCTCGGAGATTTGGTGTCGCACAAGGTTTTGGTGCTGCCCCAGCTGGGCGCGTCAGGCGTCTCAGCCCCGGAAATCGCCCGGGTATCGCGTTTCCGCGTCGTATGGGGTCCGGTGCGCGCTTCGGATCTTCCCGCCTTTCTGGCTGCCGGCATGGTCAAGACAGAAGCGATGCGCAGCGTCGAATTTGGGCTCGCGGACAGGATGGCCGTCGCTCCCGTGGAGTTCGTCCATTCCTGGCCCTTCCTCCTTGGAGCCCTCCTCCTCTCCCTCGCGGGAGCTTTGCCTCTCGATATGCTTTTCCGGACAAGGTTCTGGTGGCTCTTCGCGGCGACAGCCGGTTCTGTGGTCATGGGCACATTCGCGTTTCCCGCCCTCCTGCCCCTGTTGCCCTCCAGAGCTTTTTCGATAAAGGGCGCCTTCCTCGGCGCGCTCTGGGGCGCCCTCTGCGCGGCGCTCGCGGTTTCCGGGGGAGCTTTCGGCCCGGGCGCCAGGTTCGGTCTCGGCGCCGCCCTGGTCCTAGTGAGCGCCGCAGTCACCTCCTTTACAGGCCTCAACTTTACGGGTTCTTCGACCTTTACCAGCCAGAGGGGCGCTACTTTTGAAGTCGAAAAATCACTGATTCCGACGATCGCGGCCCTGGCCTTTGGCATCTGTCTGGGCGGCGCGTCGCTGATATTCGGTCTGTGAGACGCGGCGAGGGCGTGTGCAGGCGCAAAATCGAGGCAAAGCAGATGCAAAAGCGAAGTAAAATCGAAATAAAAGCGAAGCAAAACAGGGACCCGAGCGGTATGACCAGGAGAAACGCATGACCGGTTTGCGATATCTGAAAAACGGCGAGAGCCTCGCTGTCTGTGAAGCGACCTGCATCGGCTGCGGTGCCTGCGTCGAAGTATGCCCCCATGCGGTGTTCGATCTCCGCGCCGGCAAGGCCCGGATTCGTGACCGGGATCTCTGCATGGAGTGCGGTGCCTGCGCGCGCAACTGCCCAGTGGGGGCGATTTCGGTGGAGGCCGGTGTCGGCTGCGCCGCCGCCATCATTTCAGGCAAGCTCAGAGGCGGGCCCCCGAGCTGCGATTGCGGAGCGAAGGACGCCTGCTGCTAGGACGCCTGCGGCGGCTTTCTATATGGTGAAGCTTATGCCAGCCCGGCCGCGACGAGGATATCGAAGCCGTATCCTGCGAGTATCGCGCCCTGCGAGGCATAAACAAAGTCAATGTTTCTAGGACAACGGCCAATGGTGGATGACATGGATGGCGCCCAACGGGAACCTGATCATTGACTCCTGAAACAAGTACTGTAAAATATCGTCGACCACAATCGACAATATTGTTGATATTTACCATATTGTCGACTATACTCGACATATGATCCTACGCCCTACCTACACCGAAGCACTACGCCGGTCGATCGGCACACCCTTCATCAAGGTGATCACCGGGATACGGCGCTGCGGAAAGAGTTCGCTCCTCGCCCTCTTCGAGGAAAGCCTCATCGCCGACGGTATCGATACGACCCGTATTCTCAAGGTGAACATGGAATCCCTGGAATTCGACCGGCTGCGGGAATACGACGTCATGTACGGTTTCGTGAAGGAGAGGCTCCCAGACGGCGGATTTTTCCTCCTGGACGAAGCACAGGAAGTGTCGGGCTGGGAACGACTCGTCTCCTCGCTGCTTGCGGAAGGGAAAATCGAATGCTTCGTTACGGGCTCAAACGCTTCCCTGCTGACATCCGAGCTCAGCACTCTCCTTACGGGGCGTTATCTGGAGTTTCCTGTCCAGCCGCTTTCCTTTACCGAATTCCGCGCTTTCCGCGCGGCCCGATCGGCCGAACTGCCGGAAAGCGGGAAGCCCAACGTGGACGAACAGTCGCTTCTCGCCCGGTATCTGCGATTCGGAGGCTTCCCGGCCATCCACTATCTTGGAGAAGACGACAATTCAGTAATGTCCTACCTCTCTACCCTTCTCGACAGCATCCTGATGCGGGACGTAGTAAAGCGGCACACGATCAGGGATGCCGAAGCCCTGCGCAGGATCCTCGCTTTCGCTTTCGACAATATCGGCAACATCACTGCGGCGCGCAGGATCAGCGAGTATCTCAAGTCCCAGCGGCGGACGGTATCCACCGATACCGTGGCGAACTACCTCGCATACCTGTGCGACGCCTTTGTTCTCCACAAGGTTCCGAGGTTCGACATCAAGGGAAAACAGCACCTGGAATACTCCGAAAAGTACTACGCCGGCGACTTGGGCCTGCGCGCCGCCCTCCTGGGCGACCGGGGCCTGGACATCTCGGGCATCATGGAAAACGCCGTCTTCCTGGAGCTTGTACGGAGGGGATACGCTATGTCCGTCGGGATCCTCGGCGTCCTGGAAGTGGATTTCGTCGCCGAGCGATCGGGTGAAAGGCTCTACTATCAGGTCTGTGCTTCCCTCGAGAATCCGGCGACGATAGAGCGGGAATTCAGTTCCCTCGAACGCATCGACGATCAATGGCCGAAGACCGTCATCACGCTTGCCCCCAGCCCTCTTTCGGGGAGATCAGGTATCAAGGTCGTCACCCTGTTGGACTTCCTGCAGCATCCGATGAAATAGACAAGCTTCCCTACGAGGCCGCCATGAAAGCCCCGAACCGCTGCGCAAGCCGGTCGCGGTCCGGGTAGTCGGCGCGTCGCGTCGGTAGGGTGATGCGGCTGAGGTCCAGTTCCTGAAGACCGTGGCGGAGCATGGGACCGTCGTGCTCGGCCAGGATGTCGGCGCGGATGTGCACAACATAGTCGGAGCTCACGCCGAGGATGTTTTTATCGTAGGCGGCATGATGTATTTTGCAGAGCGAGAGCCCGTTCTGCACTACCGGTTCGCCGCGATCGTCCGTATCGGAAATAATATGCGCGCCATCCAATAGCTCGGGGTGATTCAGGCGACAGATCGCGCAACGCTGGTCGTATGCGTCCACGACGATCTCCCTGAAAGCGCTCTGGTGCAGGCGATGGCGGGTTTGGGACCAGGCGTAGCGCCGCAGATCGAGCGGCGAGGGCTGGATATCGCCCATCTCTACGCCGGGCCGCAATTCCGCATAGGCCGGGTCGATGGCGGCGCGTACATAGAGGGCTTCGGGATGATCCTGGAGAATGATCACAGGCCAGATGGCCTGGTAGCGGTGCCCCTGTATTTCTTTGAAGTAGATCAGTGGCGTACGTGTGCGCAAAGCCTCGCGCAGACCGCGGTTGTCGCGGTGTTCCGGGTCGGTGCCGCGATAGGCGTAGGTGAGCATACCGTCGTCGCCAATGTCGTCCAACGCATATGGCCCTTTGTGCGATGTGGAGATGGAGATCGGCATCGAAAAGCCCGCCGGAAACCAGATGCCGGTGGCGCCTTTCAGAGTGATCCTGCGCCCGCCTAAGTCAATGCCATGATTGAGTTCGGCTCCGTCGAATACACCGCCATTCCACACTTCACGCTCGCGAAGGAAGCGTAACACTTCCATTCGTATTTCGGTTTCGTTATATGGCATGCTTGGTTCCATTCTACAACCGGCCCGGCAACCGTCAAGCCGAGATTACTGACCCGGCAATTGAAAAACTGTTGGAGCGTCCGGAATTTCGGCGTGACATTTTTCCTTTATGCCAGCCCGGCCGCGACGAGGATATCGAAGCCGTATCCTGCGAGTATCGCGCCCACCCAAAGCACGGCGACGACGATGCCGACTACCTTCCATCGAGCGATAGTCAGAGCACCGGTGATCGCGCCGATGGATGTACCCGAGCCCGCTATCAGGAAGGCCATGATGGCACCCTGGCTCATGCCTGAGTCGAGCAGGGCGCGGACCAAAGGCAGCGAAGCCTCGGAGCTGACATAAAGCGGGAGGCCGATCGTCGCGGCCAGCGGTACGCTGTAGGCATGGCCTTTGCCGAAAAGCGCCGATATCCAGGACGCGGGAATAAGGCTGTTGAGCAGGTAACCGAGGAATGCGAAACCGATGAACATCGGAAGCAGTTTCTTCGAGACTTCGGCAGCCGCACGGAGAAGGGTGAGGATTCGCGTAGGGGATGGGGAAGCGCGTGGAGCTGTATCCGTCGCCGGGAGCGCCGCGGGTTTCGCAGAGCAGGCGCAAGAAGGCACTACGGGTTTCGCAGAACAGGCGCAGGATGGTACTGCAGCTTCCGCAGAGCAGGCGCAGGGGCTTTCCTTCATAAGTCCGGCTTTCCCTTCGGCCTTTTTCCCGGTTTTTTCCGAAGGAGAAAATCGGACCTGGTTCCGGAGCAACCCTCTTTTCTCGAGAATGGCTGCGAGGCCGCCGCCTGCGAGGCCGAGAATGACGGCAGCGACAAAGTAGGAGATTGCGAAGGGCCATCCGAAGAGGCCTGCGCTGTAGAAAAGTCCTTCGGGCGAACTCAGTGGCGAAGCGATCATAAAGGCTATGATTGGTGCCATAGGCATCGTGCTCGCCATCATCCCCAATACGACAGCCGTCGTGCCGCAGGAACAGAAGGGAGTCGCCACCGCAGCCCCGGTTGCGGCGAACACGCCCGCGCCGCGGAATCGCTGCAGGAAGACCGAGACTCTGTTCGCGTCCACAAAGGCTTTGAGTGCGGCCGCGATGAGAATGCTCGCGAGGAGATAGGGCCAGTTGTGGGACAACGAGACGAGGGTTTGCGCGCCTGCGTTCTTGAAGAGCGTAATGAAAAAATCCATGTTCAGCCTCCGGATGAGTTGATTTCATCCGGACAGACGTACGTACATGCAAAAGGATGCGGAAAAAATGTTCCGCGAAGGCGATTTTTTCGTCCCGCGCGAATCAGGAGCGACCGGATACCCGCCGCATGGCATCGCAACTTGCGCACCGCTTTTCGTAATTTATTATTCCGCCCAGCCTGTCCAGCTCGAAGTGGCAGCATTCGAGAAGGAGGGCTTTGAGTTCTTTCCTCGCGCGCAGGATCCTCGACTTGGCTGCCGGCAGCGATATTCCTGCGCGTTCGGCCATCTCTGCCTGGGTAAGTCCTTCGTATTCGGTCAGGAGAAGAGCTTCGCGGTAAGGCTCGGGGAGCTCGTCCACGGTTTCCTTAAGCGAGAAAGCTATCCGGGCCGCAGGGTCGTCGTCCAGTTCAGCGGAACCATAGTGTGATTCGATATCTTCGTCGAGTTCTTCGTCCCCGCGTCTGGCGCGATAGTGGTCGATGATGAGATTGCGGGCGACGCGATAGATCCATTTTTCCATCGCGGGCCATTCCTGTAGGCAGCAGAGGCCGGTGTGAATCTTGATGAAGACTTCCTGCAGGATATCCTCTGCCTCTTCCGGCGACGATACTTTTCCGCGGATGAACCCGAAGAGGCGCTCTCTGTAACGGTCCCAAAGCATCGCGACATGTTCTGAGCCTATCATGCTTCCATCCATAATCCGGTTTCGTTATTTGGCAAACCCGGTCCATTCTACAGTCGTCCCGGCAGCCGTCAAGCCGGGATCTGGAACAGTGCCGGGTAAGTAAAATGAGCCAATTTCAAAAGTCGGTTACTTTTGGAATTGGCTCAAATAAGAATGCAAGAAAACTTGACATCACTAAATATTTTACACAATATTGTTGTATGCAATTTATGGGAGCAAAGCAATGAAAGATCCTGAACTCTACGATTTCAGCCTCCGCGCGAACAATGGTTCCGCCTTCTCCCTTCGGGACCTCGAAGGGAAGACACTCCTTATCGTCAACACAGCGAGCAAATGCGGCTTTACGCCCCAATACAAGGGGCTTGAGGCTCTCTACCGCAAATACAAGGAACGGGGACTCGTCGTCATCGGTTTCCCCTGCGATCAGTTCGCCCACCAGGAACCCGGGGACGACGCCGAGATCAAGGGATTCTGCGAGCGGAATTTCGGTGTGACATTTCCCCTTATGGCCAAGGTCGAGGTCAACGGCCCGAATGCCCATCCTCTCTTCGTGAAACTCAGGAAACGGGCTCCGGGACTGATCGGCGACGCGATCAAGTGGAACTTTACCAAGTTTCTCGTCTCCCCCGGGGGTGAGTGGGTCAGACGCTACGCACCCGGCACCGAGCCCGAGAAGATCGAGATCGATATCGAACGGGAACTCGGCAAATGAGTTCCCCCGATCTGTTGCTTTCGAACCAAGTGTGTTTTCTCTTCCACCGGATAGACCGCGCCATCGTGGCGCAATATCGCCCTCTTCTCGCCGAACTCGGTCTCACCTATCCGCAGTACTTGGCTATGCTCGCCCTCTGGGAAAATGAAGAACTCAGCGTAGGGGATCTGTGCGGCCTCCTCGATCTTGATACGGGGACAGTTTCGCCCCTTCTCAAGCGCCTCGAGACCGCCGGTCTCGTGACGCGCCGCCGGGGCGTGAGGAAGGACGAGCGGATTGTCATCGCGAGTCTGAGCCCCGCAGGCAGGGCTCTTGAGGAAAAGGCCCGCCGGATTCCCGGAGCTCTGGCTTCATGTCTATTTCAATCCGACGAGGAGTACAGAGACCTCAAAACTCGTCTCGAAGCGCTTGTCGGAAGGATCGAAGAAGGCGGAAAGAGCTCTGCCGGCGGGGAAAAACAAGATGGATGACACATTGAAAAAGGACGTGCTCGTTTTTCAGCGGGAGGAAATCACGGGGGCCAGACTCTATGCCCATCTCGCCAGGACGATTCACGACAAGGAAAACTCGAAGGTTCTCGGCGACATGGCACTTGCCGAAGGACGGCACTACGAGTTCTGGAAGACGCTCTCCGGGGTCGATGTACCGCCCTACCACGGGCGGCTTTTGTTTTTCTATCTTGCCGCACGTGTCCTCGGACTCACCTTCGCCCTCAAGCTCGCCGAGAAGGGAGAGCATTCCGGAAGAGAGGGGTATCGTCGGGTGGCCCATCTGGTACCCGAGGCTGCGCGCATCGGCGAGGAGGAAGAAACGCACGAGGACGCCCTGCTCGGTATGATCGAGGAGGAGCGCCTCGCCTATGTCGGTTCCATCGTACTCGGGCTCAACGATGCCCTCGTGGAACTCACCGGAGCCTTGGCCGGCCTCACCTTCGCGTTCCAGAAAGGCAGTGTCGTCGCGGTGAGCGGCATCATCACGGGAGTCGCCGCGGCTTTTTCCATGGCCGCTTCTGCGTACCTCGCCGCCAAGGCGGACGGGGACCCCCGTGCGAAAAAATCGGCGATTTACACGGGTGTCGCCTATTTTTTCACTGTGGTACTCCTCGTCCTGCCGTATCTCATCCTGCCCCAGACTGGCGGATGGATATACGCGAGCCTCGGCCTCACTCTTCTGATAGCGGTGGGTATCATCGCGGGTTTCAACTATTACCTTTCGATAGCCAAAGACCAGGATTTCCGGTCCCGCTTTTTCGAGATGGCGGGCCTCAGCCTCGGGGTTGCGGTGCTCTCTTTCCTCGTGGGACTTCTGGTACGGTCAGTCTTTGGCGCTGAGCTGTAGCGGCTGAGCCAATTTCAAAAGTCGGTTACTTTTGAAAAAGCCTCGGTTGACTGTAGCGTTGGGAGCGGGGGACGAATGGAAAAACGGTCGGACGGGCACAGGGCAGATCCGGGCACAAAATCCGGTCCCCATCCGGTCCTCTGGTCCACATAAAAAAAGTGGCTTACAAATCCTTATTTTATAAGGACTTGAAAGCCTCTTTGTTAGCCCCTAGGGGAGTCGAACCCCTCTTTAAAGATTGAGAATCTTTTGTCCTAACCGATAGACGAAGGGGCCTCGCGAAACCAAAAACTCTCGTCGAAAGCGCTTGGTTTCGCGTACAAGAATTCCGCCTTGCAGCGGGAATTCTTGTCGGTCCGTCTACGGTTTTTCGGGATCCGGCGGCGCCGCCGGATAGTGCCGATTTCCCCAGGGAGGATTTGAACCCCCACAAGCAGATCCAGAGTCTGCTGTGCTACCATTACACAACCGGGGAATGCCTTTCTTCGCTGCGAAAAATAACCCACCGCTCGGGTTTTAGTCAAGTCCCAAAGGCGACTTGACTAAGGGGCCCCCCGGTTTTAGGCACGAAAAAACGGAGCCGATCCGGTCGCGGATCAATACGGATCAACATGGATCAATCGGTTTTTGTGCTCGATTTCCGAATGTCGTACAGCTCGAGTTGCGGGCGTTCTTCGCCGTTCCAGCGGTTCACCGTGACCTTGAAAAGAACATCGACGAGGTCGTGATTGCGGAACGAAAAATCGCGTTCGAGGCGTTCGGCGCCGTCCCAGAGCAGGGCCGGCCACTTGTAGGGCCCGAAATCGAGTGTGAGCTTCAGGTGGCTTTTGCCGGTTTTGCCCACTATCTGTGCGTCGACCATAGATACGTTTTTCGACATCAGGACGAGCTGGCGGTTTTCCTCGCCGTATGGCTCGAACCGTGCGGCGAGATCCTTGAGCCCGGGTTTGAGGAAATCATGGGGCAACTCGGCGTCGATGCGAATCTCTTCCTCGGATTGGCCGAGATCGGCGCTCGACATGTACTCACCGGCCCGGCGCGCGAATTCGTCCCAGCGGTCGCGCTGCATCGAAAAACCCGCGGCGGCGTCATGGCCGCCGTAATCCGCGAAAAGATCGGCGCATGCGGCGAGAAGACCCGTGACGGGGAAGCCGCGCGCGCTGCGGATCGAACCGACGATTTCTCCGCTCGGTCTGAAGGCGGCGACCACCGCAGGCACCTTGAGGGCGCTCGTCACGCGGGAGGCGATGAGGCCGGTGATGCCCGGAGCGACAGCGCCAGAACCGACCAGCGCGAAACGCTCTCCATTGGCCTTGAGACTTTCCCGGGCGAGCGGCAGAACGGTTTCCCACGCTTCTCCGCCCAGTTTTCGCCGTTCCAGGTTCGCTTCCAGGATTTCGACCGCGGACGCGCTGCGCTCGGCCGGATCGTCGGAGAGAAAGAGCCGGGCGGCCAGGTCGGGCTTGCCCATTCGTCCGGCCGCGTTCACAACCGGAGTGACTTGCCATGCGATTTCGTGCGAGTCGAGAGGGCGGCCGCGCAGGCTGAGATTTTCGAGGAGTTCCCTGACGCCCTTACGCGGTTTTTCGTTTAGAAAGGCAAGGCCCCGTTTTACCAGAATGCGGTTTTCATCGCGCAGCGGCATGAGATCGGCAAGCGTGCCGAGCGCGACGAGCTGCAAAGCTTCCGCATCGGCGCTTCCGTACAGACCGGCTTTTTCGTGGGCGAATGCGGCGAAAAGATCCGCGAACAGATCGATCTCGCCGTATTCGCCTTCGCGGTATCGGCCGAGAGGCGAAAGGGAAAGCAACTCATCCAGGTTCTTTCCGCGGCAGGAAGGCGAAACCGAGGCAACATCGCCCGATACGTCATAAAATCCGATTTCGACCGAAGTACCGAAAAGTTCCGCGGCGGCACGCAGCTGCTGCTTTTCGTTCCAGACGAATATCTGGCGGTCACCGAGAAAGCCCGCAAGTTTGACCGCCGCCGCGGCGCCTTCCTGCGGGCCGGCCAAGAATGAGAGCCTTCCCGTTTCGACGAGGTTGTGCAGTTTCAGCGCATCGATGGCGAAGGCGCCGGAGTCGGTGGGGCGCATGTGCAAGAGGGCGACAGGCTGTTTGTAGAGCCCCGAGCGGGCGAATTTGAGCGCGCAGACAAGCTTGTAGGCTACGCCGCAGCCAGCCAGATCGCGGAAGGGATAGCCGGAATCCTCGAGCTTGGGATCGATCACCGCGAGCGCTTCGGGCGGCGTTTCGGCCTGCAGGCGGTGGTGGTCCGCGATGACCACATCGATGCCGAGTTCCGCGGCGCGCACTACTTCCGCATGGTTCGAAATGCCGCAGTCCACAGTGACGATGAGTGTTCCGCCGGCAGCCGCGAAGGTTTCGACGGCTTCGATCGACAGACCGTACGGTTCGTCGCCGACCGGAATGCGCCAGGATGCATCCAGACCCAGTTCGAGCAGGGCTTCCGTGAGCAGTACGGTGGAACTCACGCCGTCGGAATCGCCGTCGCCGAATACGAGAACTTTTTCGCTCTCGTCCAGGGCCAGCAGGATGCGGTCAACCGCATCCTCCATCCTGTCGAACAGGAAGGGATTGCGCAGATGGCCGGGGTCGTCCTCGAGGTAGTAGAGAACCTGGGCGGGCTGGGTTATGCCTCTCCTCGCGAAGATCGAAGCGTCCAGGAGATCGATGCCGTAGCGTTTTGCCAGACCGCGCACCTGGGCCTGGTCGATTTCGCTCTTTACCCACTTCATGAGGCGGAAATTTCTTCGAGAATGAGACGGAGCGCTTCGGGCCTTCCGTCGGAGATGCGCAGGGCGGGGCGGACCAGAGCCATGGCCGGGCCAAGGCTGGCTTCGTCCTTGCCGTAGATCGTGGCCACGAGATCGCCCGCTTTTACCCGGTCGCCGCGTTTTTTTTCGAAAATAAACCCGACTTCGGGATGCACGGAATCGGCGGTCGTATTGCGTCCGACACCCAGATGCACGCCCGCGAGCCCCACCGCCCAGGCGTCGATCGATGCGATCCAGCCGTCGCGCGGCGCGCGCAGTTCCTCCCGGTACTTGGACCGCCATTTGCCGCGCAAGGCCAGCATCCTGGCCACGTCGCCGCCCTGGCGGCGCACGTTGGCGAGGAAAAGGTCCATGGCCTTGCCCGAATGCACCGCCTGCCTGCACGCGGCTTCGCCTTCGGTTATCGATGCCGCCAACCCGGAAACCACGAGCATCCAGCCACCGAGCCTGTAAGTGACTTCCATGAGGTCGGCGGAACCGTGCCCTTCGAGACAGTCGAGGGATTCCTCGATCTCGAAGAAATTGCCCACCGTGCTACCGAGGGGCTCCGACATATCGGTGATGACCGCAATGATGCGCCGCCCCATGGCGGTACCCGTATCGACGAGGCTATGGGCCAAAGCCCGAGCCTGCTCGGGTGTTTTCATGAAGGCTCCCGGGCCGCATTTGACATCGAATACCAACGAATCCGCGCCTTCCGCGACTTTCTTGGAAAGAATGGACGCGGTGATGAGAGGGACCGACTCGACCGTGCCCGTTACATCGCGCAGCGCGTACAGTTTTTTGTCGGCGGGAACGACCCTGGCGGTCTGACCCGTCATGGCGTAGCCTTCGGCGAGAAGACCTTCGCGGAAACGCTCCTGGTCGAGCGTGGCGACATAGCCGGGAATGGATTCGAGTTTGTCGAGCGTACCGCCCGTGTGGCCGAGGGCCCTGCCGGACATCATGGGAACGCGCGCGCCGCAGGCTGCCACCATGGGCGCGAGGGGAATGGAGACCTTGTCGCCTACTCCGCCCGTGGAGTGTTTGTCGACGAAGGGACCGGGAATGCCGGACAGATCCATCGTGTCCCCGGAACGGAGCATGAGGTCGGTCAGATCCGCGGTTTCGCGCGGCGTCATGCCGCGGAAGAAAATCGCCATCAGCAGGGCGGATACCTGATAGTCCGGAATAGAACCGGCGACATAGCCCGAGATTATCGAATCAAGTTCTTCCCTGGAAAGTTCGGCGCCCGACCGCTTCTTTGTAATGATGTCCACAGCTCTCATTGTCTATCCTCACTGCGGATCGGAGCGCGCCCCGCAAAAAAAAATCGGCGTTTATGCTCAATCCGCTCAACGTTCATATAACGTAAAAACCGGGGCCTTCCGATTCAGCCGCCCGCGGCGGATTGGAAAAAAATTCTTCTCCAGTATACACCGCGCCACCGGGGCTTCGTCGAGCGCCGCCTCCCGCGCCCGATTCCCCAGTCAGTATCCGGCCAGCGTGTACAGCGGCGTCTCGGCCGCCCTGCGCGCGAGCGAAAACACGAGCGACTCGAGACTGTCCAGTGAAAGCTTGTCCAGCCCCGCGCGCAGGGCGGCCGCGAAGGGAAGACCTTCGGCCCGCATGAGCCAGCGCAGGGCGCCGGGTGAGACTTCGGTTTGGCCATTGGCCGCGTCCCTGGGATCCGAACCGCGCGGTTCCATGCCGTACGTACCGGTACGGGAAGCGCAAACAGGGCAAAGCAGCCCTTCCTGCAGCGGGTCGAGGAAAACCGCCGAGGGTCGGGCGTTCCGCCCGGCGGAATGGCCGCCTGAATCCTCGCCGGAAGGAAAGGCGGAAAGAGGGCGACCGCACGCGACACAGGCGTGAATGTCCGGCCCCAGCCCGATGATGACAAGGAGACGCCAGAGAAACAGAATTGTCGGATATACGGTTTGGTCGTCGTCGGCCTTATCGAGGGCTCGCAGAGTGTCGAGTGTGAGGGCCGTGACCTCGTCGAAATCGCCGCCGCCGCCCGAGCTTCTGATGAGCATTTCCGCGGCGACCGAAGCGCCCCAGAGTCGTTGCAGCGATTCCCGGATGCCCGTAAAGGACTCGATTACCTCGAAATCGCTCAATTTTCTGTAGTCCTTGACCGGATCGGCATAGATGAAGGCTCTGCCGTGTACATAGGGCGATGCGAGAGAACGCAATTTGCTCCGCCCGCCTCCGAAAACGAAAGCGTCGACCAGTCCCGAATCGGCGGTCAGGAGGGTGAGTATCCGGTCGCCGGAAGGGCTTTCCCTGGACCTCAACACCACCGCATCGTGGATTCTATTGCGCTCTGCCATTTCCTGCCTTCAATCCACGATCCACCAGTGAATGCCGCCCGCTTCGCCTGATTTGAGTCTGTCCGCTTTTTCCTGCTCGATCCGGGCGGCCTCCCGTTTTTTATAGGAACGCGCCCAAAGCCACGCGCCTATGAATCCGCCCAAGTGGGCGATATAGGCCACGCCGCCCGAGGAAAGGCCGGACAGTCCTCCCAACACCTGGACAAGAAACCAGAGTCCGATGACCAGCCAGGCCGAAAACGCGGTGGGAATAAAATTGAAAAGGAGGACGACGACACGGTTGCCGGGAAAGAGCGCAAGGTATGCGCCCAGTACGCCGGAAATCGCCGCCGAAGCGCCTACGAGAGGGGCGTTTGTGCCTCCGAAAGCGAAGCTTGCGCCGACATGCGCGAGCAGGCCCAGTATCCCCGAAAGGAGGTAGAGCGTCAGGTATCGTTTCTTTCCGATCCTGCATTCGACATTATCGCCGAAAATGCCCAGAAAGAGCATATTCCCGGCGAGATGCCCGAGACTCGCATGAGTGAACTGGGAAGTGATGAGGCTGAACAGGTCTTTGCCTGCGGCGATTTCGGCCGGAACGGTCGCGAGCGCCAGAGTGCGGTCGCCCCGCATGCCGAACCCCTGGTACAGGGCGAATACTGCGATATTGATGCCGATAATTGTCCAGGTCACGGTGGCGTGACCGCGTTTACAGGTGTTTTCGTCGCCTATAGGTATCACTTGACGGACCTCCATTCATCACTGGAAGCTTTTCAAAAACCGGTCGGTTTTCGAAAAAACGGGCATGAATCAATATATCCGAAACGGGACCTCGCGGCCATCGCCTGAGCGCCCCGGAATCTTTGAGGTGACAGGCACGGGTTGAGGACCGATGGCATTGCATGGTATACAGTTCCATGCTTCGAGCGATGCTTTTCGATCTGGACAATACCCTTTATTCCGAATCGACCGGCATGGAAGACGGCGTTGTCCTGCGGATGAACGATTTCGTGGCCTCCTGGCTCGGAGTGTCGCACGAAGAGGGAATCCGGTTGCGCCGCGAGGGCGTCCGCCGTTACGGGACTTCGCTCGAATGGCTTATCAAGGAAAAGGGATTCAAAGACACGGAAGTCTATCTTCAGGCCGTCCACCCCGAAGGCGAGGAATGGTGCATCCGTCCCGATCCCGAACTGGGGCTTCTCCTCGACTCCATCCCTCTGCCCAAAGCGATACTCACCAACGCACCCCGGGAACATGCGGAACGGGTTCTGCGGAAATTGGGCATTTCCGATCGTTTCAAGACGATTTACGATCTCCGCTTCAATGGGCTCGTAGGCAAACCTGCGCCGGACGCTTTTCTGAAACCCTTGGCCGATTTCGGCTACAGCGTCGGTGAAACCCTGTTCATCGACGATTTGCCGAAATATGCGCGCGGTTACAGCGCCCTCGGCGGCAGGGCTGTCCTCAAGGACGAAGGCGATCGCTATGCCGACCAGGGTTTCGAGCGTATCCGGAGTCTTGCCGAACTTCCCGCGCTGCTCGCTCTCTGAGCGTTTTCACGAGCCCCGCTTTAATGCCTCCAATGCGATTCAGTGCTCTTTGGCGCGCCTGACGGCCGCGCCCGCCACCAGGGCCGCGAGCGTCACAAGGTAGGGGATGGCCAGGATAAAGTCCGGAGGAACGTCCAGGAAACCTTGCGCATAGTTCGAGAAAGCCTCCGCTCCCGCGAACAGCAGACAGGCCGCAAGTATGCCTGCGGGGCGTCTTCCGCCCAGATAGATGGCCACAAGGGCGATCCAGCCCCGGCCGGAACTGATATTGGGCACATACGCGGACAGGTTCAGCGACAGATAGGATCCCGCAAGTCCGCAGGAGGCACCCGATATCAGTATCGCGGCGAGCCTGTAGCGGTCGGGCTTGAGTCCGAGCGCCACGACAGCCTTGGGGTTGGAGCCGGTAGCGCGCAGCCGCATGCCGAAGGGTGTCCGGCGTATGACAACCCACGCGACGATCGCCGCCAGCCAGGAACTCATGGCAAGGATGTTCTGTCCGAAAAACAGGGGCCCCAGCAGGGGAATACGCGACAATCCGGTTGTGACGACGGGGAGGTCGGGCAGTTCGAAAGGCACTACGCCCTTGGTGTTGAAAAGCTGTTGCGACAGCACGACGGTAATGCCGGAAGCGAGAAGGTTGGTCGCCAGTCCCGTGATGAATACGTTGGCTTTGAAACGCAGGGTGATTTCGCCATAGAGCAGCGCCGTCAAAGTCGATGCGGCCACGCCGATCGCGACGCCCAGCGCCAGATTCCCTGTCGCGGAGGCTCCGAGTATTCCGAAAAAGGCGCCGAGCGTGATCAATCCTTCCAGGGCGATATTGAGCATGCCGGTGAGTTCGGTGAAAAGGCCGCCCAATGCGGCGAACAGAAGCGGTGTCATGGCCGCCACGGCGCCCGACAGCATGGGAACGAGGTCCGTCGCGAAATTCATCGTTGCGCCTCCTCCTGTCGTGTCGCTGTGCGTCCGGTTCCGGCCTCGGTCTTTTTTTTCGCCCGTCTCCGGGATGGGCCAACCAGTTTTTCGGTGATTTTTGCGGTGATCAGGAAAAAGATGACCGATTGCACCACAGCCACGATTTCGGAGCTCACATTGGAGCCGACCATGACGCTTTTCGCGCCCGCTTCAAGGTAGGCCAGGAAAAATGCCGAGGGGATTACGGCGAGCGGATTGTTGTGGGCGATCAACGCCACCGAAATGGCGCTCCAGCCGACGCCGCCCGAAAAGCCTTTCATAGCTTTGTAATACGAGCCCATGATCATCGCGGCGCCGGCCAGCCCGTGCAAAGCTCCCGACAGTCCCATCGGAAGCAGCGTGTACAGCCCGGTATCGATGCCGCAGTACTTGGCGAATTCGCCGTTCGATCCGAATACGCGCAGTTCATAGCCGAATCGCGTGCGGTCGAGGGCAAGTTTGGCGAGCAGGCATATCGCCAGTCCGAGGAATATTCCCGTGCTGAGCGATGAGGGCTGCATGATACGCGCAAAGCGTAGCGCGGGCGCTATCGCCATTGTGGTCTGGAAATTGCTCGATTGATCCTGGAAGGGGCCGGTGATGAGGTAATCCACGATAAGGACCACCGATGCGGAAATAAGGAAAGAGGAAATCAGTTCGTCCACACCGAGACTGCGCTTCAGCGCGCCCGAAACCGAGCCGATTCCGCCACCCGCCGCGGCTCCCGCGAGGGCGGCCAGAATCTGCACGATTACCGGCGGCGCGTCTGGCATCATGAGGCATACGACGACTGCGGCCAGGCCGCCCGCATATACCTGTCCCTCGCCGCCGAGATTGAAGTTCCGCGAAGCGAAGGCGAGGCTCACGCCGAGACCGGCCAGCATGAGGGGAACGGTGGAAGCGAGCATGTTGCCGAAGTAGTACTTGTTGCCGAAAGGGCTCAGGAAAAAGAGTCTCAGCGCGGTGGGGAAATCCTCGGCGAATATGAGGAGAAGAAGTATGGCCGCGGCGAAGGAGGCGGCGAGGGTAATGGCGAGGCCGGCAAATTTGCCGCCTACCGGCGATCTGCGCGATCCGTGCGTTCGGGGCGCTCGGGACGTTTCAGCCATGGATCGCCTCCTTTCCCGCCTCTGCGCCCCCGGGGGTCCCGGCGTTCCTGGCATTGCCGATATTACCGGCATTACCGGCATTACCGGTGTCCGCCGAATCGTCGGCCAGGCCCAGCATGTATTC
>Ga0074199_1001238_pt1 | contig 24634 bp, 22 predicted proteins | sample EPASupsiteSAE347_FD_64528 | JGI IMG/M metagenome (GOLD analysis project Ga0074199, IMG submission 64528) | Bioremediated contaminated groundwater from EPA Superfund site, New Mexico - Sample SAE3-47 | ecosystem: Environmental > Aquatic > Deep subsurface > Groundwater > Contaminated ... | reverse complement strand
GTGAAGAAAGCTCAGCCAGTGCCCGTTCAGAGTAGGTAGCCGGGGTGACTACCCTGAGCTGATTTATGAAGCCCTTTCAGGGCAAAAAGTAATGTCGAAGATCATTTGGACAGGTACAGCCTTTCGAGATTTCGGTCATATCCCGAGGGCTCACCAATGATGGAAACCACGTAGGACCATTCCCGTAGTGAAATCCACACTCTTATGCCTGGCCCCAGTCTTCGAGCACCAGTCCCGGCACCCGTTCAAATTCTTTGACATTGTTTGTCACCAATATCAGGCCAAGCGCCCTTGCTTGACCCGCTATCATCATATCGTAAGGTCCAATGGGCTGGCCCATTCGATAAAGTGTGGCTCGTATCTGTCCAAAATGATATGCGGCTTTGTCTTCAAAGGGCAGCACTTCAAGCCGGGCAACCATGGCCTCGATGTCCGCCAGATTCCGTTCCACCTGTTGTGAATGTTCCGCCCCGAATACCAATTCCCCCAAAGTTACAGCGGAAATGCCCATCCTGCCGTGATGAGCCTCAAAACGTCTTTTCACCTGCTGAGGACGGTTTTTTAAGGTGTAGATGACAATGTTGGTGTCGAGCAGGTATTTCAGCATTCCATGCTCTCCTGCCGTTGGTCTTCCGGTTGCTTTCGCTCCCTCATGAAATCACTGGAAACCCCCGGTGCATTGAACCAATCATCCCAAGATTGCCCAACGGGCTGAATCATGCGTTTGTTGCCAACCGCTGTGACTTCAACATCCTTCACCGATTCAGGAAAGGCAACTTCCCTTGGCAGGCGAACAGCCTGGCTCCGGTTACTCTTGAAAATTCTGGTTTTCACGCAAGTCATAACGCTACCTCCCCAAAGGAAACATTTGTTTTGATATCAATATATACTTCAAACGGGCACAATGTGCGCTCTTGTGTTCACCGCAGAGACGCAAAGGGCGCAGAGAAAACACAGAGGAATTCTATAAGAATTTTAACAACTCTCTGCGTCCTCTCTGCGTCCTCGGCGTCTCTGCGGTGAACACAAGAGCGCACATTATGACCGTTCAAAGTATACGATGTATTAGGGATATGTCAATGGGATATACGATACCCCCGCCACGTTTCCAATAACTCTAAGCAGCGCCTTTGGAGATTTCGGTCACATCCCGAGGGCTCCCAAATGATTGAAACCACCGGGGAGGTATTGGAGGGGGATTTCCGCACTACAGAATTCAGGTATCTCCGGGGGGCTATTTCATGAATTGCGATCATGTGGGAGGGGTCAGACGATTGATATCCACTCACCTGAAACTGTGAGGGGACAAAATAATCGATGGAAAATGGACGATCTTTTAGCACGGTATCTGATGGGCTGAGTAAGAACCAAGCCAGCACTGGATATGCTCCATTTGTGCAGGCTAATTGATGCACACCATTTTCCTCACTAAACGATGGCTTCATCTCTTCACGATATCCGATGGGCATAGGTAGAATTAAAGCTCAATCATTACGTTATGTTGGCCTAGAGAAGGAGGCATTACAACTGATTCCTGTTTTCTTCTTGAACCAGTACCTTCTTCTTCAAGATACCCTTGGATCGTCCATTTTCCATCGCAGATTCTGAAAATGACAGCCTCAATTATCGTGATCATGCTCAATATCAGTCATTGTCATCCTTCCATGCTCTGCCTCATCGTTTCGTTCACATAATCCGGGCCGTGAAGGCCTGTTGCCCAGCCGGTGTCGGTTTGGATTCCCACGCTGCCAATACCGCACGGACAATGCCGTCTACCATCTCACGTGCCTCCAGCCTTTCCCATCCTTGGGCCAGGAGCTCATCGTAATTCGTCTCCGCATGTCTGATGTGAGCCATGACCGCCAGCCTCACAGTCTTTGGGTCGAGCCTTTTTGCCGCCGCCGCCCTTCCGACCCTTCCGCTGTACTTCAGGCAGGCATGCTCTGCAATGACAGTCTCTCTTCCAACGGGACATCGAGGGAAGAGCTCACGCACGCAACGCCCGAACGCATCGACATACTCTTTGTCCATGGCATCATGCCTCGCGGTATCCCTCTCCCTTCGACGCGCTCTTACTTCCGCATCGGCGAGACATTCCCGTTCGGCCCGATTCATTGCCGCCTCTTCGACAAGGAGTCCCTGACGCTCATTTCTTTTCCGTGCTTTACTCCACTTCAGCACAACTACACTGAGACCCGAGTACTTGCGGGCACGGACGGTAAGAGCCGTGTTGCCTGCCGGAAGGTAGACCAGATGGTCCAAACCGGCACAAGCCAGGCAAAGCGTGTTTCTTGCCTTGTCAAAACTGATAAAGACGCCACTGCCGAGGTCTTGGCCGCAATCGGAGCAGGTGGATTCGCGATTTGAAATGAAGACCACGGTTTGATTCTCATCTTGTTTCATCTCAGATACTCGTGCTTCGTCCTTCGTGCTCGGCATCGTCACCGTTCTTGGTGCTTCCTCTATCTGCCCGGTCTCTGTGAGCGTCCGGAGGACCTCGAGCGAGTTACAGGTAAACAACCTCCCTCAGGCTCTTTTGCCTTCTAATCGCTTCCAGAAGACCAACGTTCCCCGTCATCATGTTGTCTCCCAGCGGAGCCCCAAAAGTAATCGGCAGCCTGGAGAATTCCAGCAGTCGTCGCTTCGGTCCGGTTGCTATGATGGCCTGGATGCTGTCAAATCCAGGAGCCTCACGGATGTAGGCGCCATGTCCTCCCTCCCGGAGAATCCGGTCATGGTCCAGTCTCTCATCCGCCAGGTCCTTCACCAGCAGCTCGATTTTGTCGAGAGTGATATCACGGGTATGATACTCGAAGAAGCCTGCAAGCTCTTCACCTATGAGTGTTGCTCCGACCGTGTGGGAATTTGCAATATCAAGGATCAGGATATTTTCCTTCTTCCTGGCCTCCATGTCCATCGAGGCCCCGAGAATGGCAGCAAAGCCGCTGTCCATGACATATACTTCGCCGGCGGGGAGCTGTTTTGCAGATTCCGCGATGGAACGGAGACGGTTGAAGGCTCCGGGCACTGCATCCCCCTCGTAGAGTAGAGCATCCGGATAGGGGTGCCTATCCAGCCAATCCTTGAACAAATTGTGGCGGTAGTTCAAATGAGAAACGTTTTCCGGCGGCATGCCGTGATCCTGGGCACAGACGCCGACGACATCGAATTCAAAAGGAATGCCAAATCCCGTGACAATCTGCTCCAGGAGCGGAATGGGCAAATCCGTGAGGAAGAGCTCTTTATAGCCTCCTTTCCCGGAAAGCTCTATCGCACGCTCGTCACTCACGATCTGCAGCCCCCGGGAGCGGACCCGGTCAAGGTTGTGGCTGATGGTCATGGCTGCGGCAGGAGTTATCATGACATCCGAGGTTTGAGCCCGCTCGCGGAGGACCCCCGAGAGAGCACGGGTGACACGGGCAACTTGTTGCCCGTGCCGAAGGCAGGAGGCATTCCTCTTGTGCTTCGCACCCAGGCAACGAGTTGCCTGGGCCACCCGCCGTCCCATCGCGGTCTAAAGAGGGGGGGGGTACGAACTTACAGTTCGAAGATCTAGACAATGCGATATTTGGTCTTCATATCATGTCCTCATCATCCATTTACGCGTTTCCAATCGCTCCTGATGATTTCTTCTATGTGCCTGGCACGTTCAGAGTAAAGTGCGATACCCTCCCAGTTGGGTTTTTTACTCACTTTTTGCATCATCAATCCATCCCCCTTGACCCAGCACGGCTGTACGCCTCCAAGAAAGTAGCCTTGACCACGGAGGATATCGGTCGCCCCAGGAGCAGAAGGGGAAGCCAGTGGGAGCCAGATCTGGAAGATTTCCATGCCTTTTTCGCGCGCTTCTCCTTCCAGGCGTGAAATGAACGAGCCGAAATCAAGCCCGATGCAGTCAATCGTTGACCGCGCGACCTGGGCTGCATCGAACAGTTTCATGCTGCCTTGACTGACTCCTTCAACGGGCACGTCAACTTCCGAACAAAGGAAGGTGCGTTCAACATCCAGGCCTCTATAGAGATACTGCAGCTCGTCCCGGTAGGCTGGGGGAATATGAACAACCTGCACGCGGGGCTTGTGGATGAAATAGCCGAGCAGGACAGAAACGCGACCGGATGGGTCGGTATTCATCACATCAGCCGCTGCAGGCAAGAGATCCACCTCGAGCCCTGATTCCCTAAAGCCGAGTTGTAGGCACATTTTCTGTGTATGGACATGGCTGCAGACAGGCTCCCCGATAATTCCCTCCACGCCAAAGCTTTTCGAGGCTTCAACAATGGAATGCCTGAACACGCGAGGAAAGACCCGTTGCCCGCGAAAAGCCGGCAGCACAGCTCCCGCTACACTCTCGTAGAGATGAGTGGAAGGATCGACGAGAAGCAATGCTACATGAGCGACAACTTCGCCTTCGGACGTTCTGGCTACGCTCGAGATGATGCCCCCTGCCGCATTTTCCTGGATCAAAAGCTCTGGAAAGTAGTAGGTGCTGACTGGGTAAGCTTCTCCGTAAACTTCCCGAATTAGTCGGGCAATCCCCGGGGCGTCTTCGCTACGGAAATAGTCGATCTCGATTTGCTCATTGCATGAGTGCAAGGACGAGGTTTCGTTCACTGTTGATTCTCCTCTCGGTACCACACTCTTCAGTGGCCCGACCCCGATGCCACAGATGCTTTGATCAAGGCAGGATTTTTGCGGCGGATTACCCAGGACGAGCGATGCAATCAAAGCCGATTATCGCCTGAACTTCCCGGACCGTCAATTCGCAAGGAACTTGGAGATCGCCTCCGAAGCCTGCGAGATGCCCAGTATTCCGTTCATGTGGCCGAGCGGACCTTCCAGCACGAAAATGCTCGCCTGGTTTCCCTGCTTTGCCAGGATGTCGCGGAGCTCCCCGGCGCGGGCCGAGGGGAAGAGAATGTCGTTCTCGCCGGGCAAAAGGAGCACCTTGGCCTTGATTTGCTTCAGGCCCACCGCAGGCGAGACGGCCTCTCCCACGCTGAAGAGCTGGATCGCGCGAACCTGATAAAGAAGGCTGTTGGCATCGTACTTTTCGGCACGCTCGGAGGCGGCGTCCTCCACGAATTTCTGAACCGCGAAGAGGTTTTCCATGCTTTTTGCCGGATCTTTGTCGGGCGACGCCCACTTTCTCCCGAACGACTTGTTGGCCCACTCGGATTGACGGGTCTCCATGAGCACGATCTTCATCGCCGTTTTCACGCCCTGCATCGGCTCCTCAGCGCCGTAGTAGCTCCCGTTGTTCCAGTGGGGGTCCGCCTTGATCGGGGCCATCCATGACTCCAGCACTCCGATCGTGAAGGCGTCGCACTCCGCGTCGCCGACCACCGGGATGATGCGCTCGACCATGTCGGGAAAGGCGGCCGCCCATTCGAAAGCCTGCATGGCGCCCATGGACGCCCCCATGACCATGTAGACCTTCTTGACCCCCAGGCTGTTGACGAGCACCTTCTGGACGTTCACGAAGTCGCGTATGGTGAGGGTGGGAAACGTCATGCCGTAGGGCTTCCCGGTATCGGGATCTACCGATGCGGGTCCGGCGGAAACGGTTGCGCCGTCCTTCGTGTTGGGGTTGGAGAGTCCGTCGAAGCTGATGACGAAGAACCTATCGGTGTCAAGCGGCTTGCCCGACCCGATAATCGAATCCCAGTAGCCCGGAAAGCGGTCGTCTTCCCGGTATTTGCCCGCGGAATGGGAGTTTCCGCCAAAGAACGGGGGAATCAGGATAGCGTTGGTCCCTTTGGGGTTGAGCTTCCCATACGTTTCGTACCCCATCTTGAGCATCTTGATGGTCCGGCCCTCGACCGTGGTGTAGGATGGAATCTCAATAACCTGCTTCTCGACCTTCCCCTCATAGGCGAGTGCGGGGGGCGTTGGGCCAGCCCATCCCACGAAGAATAACAAAACCCAGATGTAGGCCGTGATTCGAAAGAAGCGCCTCCCGGTAGTCTCAGCGACTCTGTTCATGCTCCCTCTCCTTGAGATCGATTCAAAGTCTCGGGTTATTTCGAATTATCCGCGAATTATTCCATACTAAGGAGTTTGGCGCAACAGGTTTTCTCCGGTCCGTTATCCCTTCGTAGCAGAGGAGATACTTGAGCTCCGTAGTGTGGAGCCAACCGTCCGATTCCTCCCCGACGGTTTCTGTCATGGAGGAGCCCTCAGGAGGTTCTGAATTTTGCAGTGTGGCCGCCGGACCGTGAAGGCCTTCTACCACCAAACCTGACCTGGAAGCCCATTTACACCGGAAATAGCTTCAGCTTGCAGTTGGTGCCCGTGTCTGGTTAATTCGAGGATTGGAGACATCGGGTAGGAGGGGAAGTCATCTTCCCCGTCCTCCCACACAAACGCAAGCATTACTCCTGCTCGGCGTTACCGGCCATTTTGACGATCTTGGGGTCAAAGCGGGCAAGAATCTCTACAAGATCGGCCTGAGCCGCCATGACCTCCTCTATATCCTTATAAGCCATGGGCACTTCATCGAGAGATCCGGAGACCAGCGTCACTCCGCGCTCATTTAGAAAGCGCGCTGCTTCGTCCCAGTTGAGATTCCGCTTGGCCTGCGTGCGTGACATGAGACGCCCCGCGCCATGGGAAGCCGATTGCAGCGAGTCTTCGTTGCCTTTGCCGCGCACGAGAAATCCAGAGGTTGCCATGGAGCCGGGGATGATTCCCAACATGTCCCTGCCGGCCGGTGTGGCTCCTTTACGGTGGACAATGACATCCCTGCCGAGATGTTTCTCCTTCCAGGCAAAGTTGTGGTGGTTCTCGAAGGCCATGATGACTTCCACCCCCAGGGCGTTTGCGATATGTGTATGGATGAGCTCATGGTTAGCCGCCGAATAGCGCCCCATGAGCTCCATGGAAAGCCAGTATTCCCGGCCTTCCTCTGAATCCGGATCGAGCCAGGCCAGGTGCGCTGCCTCTTTTGGCAGGTTAGGACGCAGCATCCCGGCAACGTCGCTGAAGTGCTTCCCGATGATGTTTCCGGCACCTCTGCTTCCGCTATGGCTCAGAAGTGCAACATAGGCTCCCGGCTTCAGACCGGACGCGGAATCCTTCACATGCAGGAAGCCATATTCCACAAAGTGGTTGCCACCCCCGCTCGTACCAAGCTGTGCCCATGCGCTGTCCTTCACCCGTGAAGTGACACTGGAGAAGCTCCAATCCTCATCCATCACCCGGTGATGCCGACGCTTCTTGAACCTGGCCCCGCTTCCAAATGCCGTTTCTTTCACCAGGGCCTTAATCAGCCGATCTTTCCGGTCTTCGATGGCTTTCAGGGGCAGATCGAGAACGCTCATCTTCATGCGGCAGGCAATATCCACCCCAACCGCGTAGGGAATGACCGCTGATTCCGTGGCCAGGACTCCCCCTATGGGTAAGCCATATCCTGCATGAGCATCCGGCATCAAGGCTCCCGCGACCGCTACGGGCAAACGGCAGGCGTTGCGCATCTGGGTTAAGGAAATCTCATCGATCTCATTTCCGTAGATCCGAAACTGGATGGGCTCAGCCAGCAAGCTTTCACTCTTTGCACTTTGGCTGAGCTCCAGTGCAAGCTCACGCCACAAGAGATCCTCAACGAACTTTGATGGCTCTGCCACCACATCTTGTATTCTCTTGTGCAATTGATTCATGTCGAACATGCCTGACTGGGCTGCCTTTGCAATGGCACCGATGGCGGCCTTCAATTGTGGTCCCTTGGGGATGCCCAGCTTCACGAGGTCTGCCGGCTTCATGGCTTGCCTCCTTTCGAACGCTCTTTCTTACTCACGACGTTGATCTCCCAGACGTCTTCAGATTTGGAAATGAATTCGATCTTGACATCCAGGAACGCTTCCATCACCTGAATGTTGGTACGTGTGTGCAGGGAGGGAGGAAGTGTCCGGAAAGAGCCTCCGCCCGCCAGTGCCATGGGCAAAAGAATCTGGTCCGCCAGGTGCGTACCTACGGGTACACCGGAATCGAGGTATCTTTTAACTTCCTCCACCGCGCCCAGTGCAACCCGCTCGGCCGTAACTCCACGCATTCCGAAACCGGTAATGACCTCTGTTACGTTCTCGCTTTCGACCTCGATTATGAGGACATTCCCAGGCCCCTGGGACTTCCTGTAAAGGACAACCTTGGAGGAGTCCTTGCTCCAACCCATTTCTTCGCAGACCACTTTGACTTCCCGGTCACCGATGTGCTTGCCAAGCTGTGCAACCAGGGCACGGCATCCGCAGCATTTGATCTCGCCTCTTTCCGGCAGATGGAGCTCCATTAGCCTTGAGACGGGCTTGACGCTCACCGTGAACCGCCCTCCGCCTGCCGGGTAGAACCCCGGCATATCGAGACAACAGGAGACCTCGGGCCCCATCTTCCGTACCAGCGGTGTAAATGCCTTCTCCAGGAAATCAAAGGGAGGCGCATAAGGGTTATGTGTACCGCCTTCCAGAATCAGATGAGAGGGCGCCGAGGCAGTCATCAGGGCCGGTAACACGGTTTGCAGCACCAGGCTCGTGCTTCCAGCCGTCCCGATGGAGAACCGGAATGTGCCTGGTCTGACTTCTACGGGCTCGAAGGTCACTTCGGAGCTCCCGATATTGGCTCCCCTCACTTTCGCCTGACCTACCTCCGCAGCCGCATTCAGAGCAGTGAGGTGCTGGCGGAGCAGACCGCCTTTTGCTCTTTTGGCCCTGATATTGAAAATCCGGAAGGGCTTGCCCGTGGTCAGGGAAAGGGCGAGGGAAGTGCGAAAGACCTGCCCTCCGCCTTCACCTATCGAGCCATCTATCGTTATGAAGCTCTTCATCTTCTACTCATACCTCGTTTGCGTATGGACAGATACAAATCCGCACTGACCACGGAGAGAATCGGTGCAGATCTTTTCGAATGACGATCAGAAGCGAGCCCGGAGGCAGAAGCGAGTCCAAGGGTTCAAAGCCATTAGCCGGTGGTTGAGTCCGCGATAGCGGACGATACCACCGGGATACGAACGGGATAACGCTGGCACCCTGAAGGGGTGCCAGCAAGGGTAACCGATGTCTTCCACCTATCTTAAGTCTTCATTTAGGCGGCCACCAACATAAACCGGGACAACCTATCGATTCAATATACTCTGAGCGGATAGCGGCTGAGCTTTCTTCACCGCAGAGGCGCAGAGGACACAGAGAAACGCAGAGAAAAGCTCCTGGAAATCTCTAAAGTCTCTCTGCGCTTTCTTTGCGTCCTCTGCGCCTCTGCGGTGAACACACAAGCTCCGCCTCAGGCATGTCCCGTCTTATTGCCGGTAGCCATTTAGGCATTTGGCGTGCCAGTTGCAGGGGGAGGATGAATATAAAATAGAACCTCTGTAAAAACATCATGATAGCCCGTACAAGATGAGCCATGATCCCTTTTGATTGACAATACAGGGACACGCAGGATAGATCATATTCCAATGTATTAGAAAATATTCCAGCCTGGTGCCTGCTTGCCTGCCGGGCAAATGGCGTTGACCGTGAGGACATGGAAAGATGAAGCGTGTTGTGATTGGACTGCTGGGCACAACCCTTGATAGCGGTGTGGGGCCGAGACGATGGGAGCGTTGGAGGCCGAGCGTATCTCTTTTTCAGCAGGAGGACCTCCTCGCCGAACGCTTCGAGATGCTCTACCCGAAGAGGTTTCAGGCACTGGCCGACCTAATAGAACAAGATATTTCGTCCGTGTCCCCGGAGACGGCGGTCAATCTGCATCAAACGGAGTTTGAAGATCCCTGGGACTTTGAAGAAGTTTACAGTGCACTGAACGATTTTGCCCGAAGCTATGAATTCGAGCCCGACAACGAAGAGTACCTCGTCCACATTACAACCGGGACTCATGTGGCGCAGATATGTCTGTTTCTCCTTACCGAGTCGCATCTCATTCCCGGGAAGCTGATTCAAACGAGTCCGCCCAAAAAAAAGGCCGAAGGTACGGCAGGAACATATGCCATCATCGATCTCGACCTCTCCAAGTATGACGGGCTGGCATCGCGCTTCAGAAGGGAAATGAACGACGACATCTCTTTCCTGAAATCAGGCATAGAGACGGCAAACCCGGCATTCAACCGGCTGGTCGAGAGAATCGAGCAAGTGGCGGGATGCTCCAAGGAGCCCATACTCCTCATGGGACCGACGGGAGCCGGCAAGTCGATGCTTGCACGGCGGATTTTCGAGCTGAAGAAAGCGCGGCGGCAGATGGCGGGGGGCTTTATTGAGGTCAACTGTGCCACCTTACGCGGTGATGCGGCCATGTCGGCCCTTTTCGGACATGTGAAAGGGGCCTTTACGGGAGCTGTGAAGGATCGCCCCGGCTTGCTCAAAGCCGCCGATGGAGGCATGCTCTTTCTTGATGAGGTGGGCGAATTGGGACTTGATGAACAGGCAATGCTTTTGCGTGCTCTGGAGGAAGGGGTTTTCCTGCCCATGGGGGCAGACAGAGAGGCTTCGAGCAACTTTCAGCTCATTTGCGGGACCAACCGTGATTTGCCGGCACAGGTGGAAACCGGAAGATTCCGGGAGGATCTGCTTGCGCGAATCAACCTTTGGATGTTCTATCTGCCCGGTCTCCGTGAGCGTCAGGAGGACCTCGAGCCAAATATCGCCTATGAGCTGGACAAGTTCGAAAAGGCAAACCACGTGCATGTCACATTCAACAAGGAAGCTCGTGAGCGTTTCCTCACCTTCGCAAAATCAACCGAGGCGCTTTGGAAAGGGAGCTTCAGAGATCTGAATGGTGCCATTATCCGGATGGCCACCCTGGCGTCCGGAGGGCGGATCAACGTGGAGGTTGTGGAAGAGGAAATCGAAAGACTCAAGCGTACATGGGCTGTGACTGCAAAAGGGGGCCAAAGCGAGGAGTGGAAGCTCCTCTCCGATGTCCTCGGCGAAGGACAGGTCGGAGAAATCGATCCCTCCGATCGACCGCAGCTCGCCTACGTTATCGAAGTATGCAGACGGAGCGGAACGCTTTCAGAAGCCGGACGTCAGCTTTTCACCATTTCCAGGGAGCACAAAAGACAAGTCAACGACGCGGACCGTTTGCGCAAATACCTGGCTCGTTTCAACCTGGACTGGCAGGTAATCAAAAAAGGTTTACTGCAGTCAGGTTGGCCATTCAGAAGGTCATGAGCATACTCATCGATGCAGTGGTATCGCGCTGATCCAACAATGGATCCATTGATGTGGAATCCAGCCGATCCTACACCCACCACAAATTCATGAGATTGATTTCAATCGCAAATTGACAAGGGCTCCGTTTTCATGCCAAAAGTACAGCCTTGATCACAGTCCGGACTGGTTTCAGCGCAGAGATTTACTGAGTGATGAGTGGTGAAAGGAGAAAGCGTCCCATGGAGACGAAGTCTGAACCGAGCTTTGAGCTCGCGGCCGAAATAAAGCTTAGCGAGGGGAAGTTCCTGGGAGTTGCCGGGGAAAAAATAATAGACAAGGTCATCAAGGAATTCATCCGCCAGAAGATGCAGCGAACACCCGAGCCTGTCGATTCGTATTCGGGTCTTATGTATCGGGTTCCCGGCGGCAACATTTACTATCGAGACGGAACGGTCACTGTCAAGCTGAGCCCTTTTCAGGAAAAGGTGGCCAAGGCGATGGAGAGGGAGATCGAAAAGGCCCTCAAAGCGATTGCCGGAATGGCGTACCGCAAAGCGGTGAGGAGCATTGTCGCGAAGTGCTTTCGTGTCACCGGGGAATCGGAAAAAGGCGACGTGAGTGTGCTTACCGTTGAAGATATCAGCGGAAAGAACATCTACTACGTTCTGGTGACATCTGCCGCCACTACGAGGGTGCTCACCCGTGAGCGCCTGGCCAAGGAGGATGAAAACAACGTCTCGGCATTCTACACCGCGTTGAAGGACGAGAACCTTGCAGACAGTATCAATATGGGCTGAGACGGAGCCTTTATGATACCGCTTCTCCCTGCTTGACCACCAGAGCCACGGGCGAAACCCCTGCGTGATAGGCCAGTATGGCCGGGGTATCGCCATCGAGAAGCAGGAAGTCGGCGGATTTTCCGATATCGAGACTGCCGGTACGCCCGGCCATGCCGATAGCATAGGCTGCGTTGAGGGTCGTCGCCGTGAGGGCTTCGAAGACCGTCAGATTCATATTGAGGACGGACAGGCCGAAGACGAAGGGCATGGATTCCGTATAACAGGTACCCGGGTTACAGTCGGTGGCGACGGCCACGGGAACGCCCAGCTCTATCATCCGGCGCGCCGGCGCATACGCTTTTCGAAGGCAATAAGCGGTGCCGGGGAGCAGGACTCCAACAACTCCCGCTTTCGCCATTGCTTCCAGGTTTGCTTCCCCAGCCGCGAGGAGATGCTCGGCAGAGACTGATTGAAGCTCCGCCGCAAGGCCCGCCCCACCCAGATCGTGCACTTCATCGGCGTGAATCTTGAGGCCCAGCCCGGCCGACCGGGCCGCTTCGAGAATCAGGCGGCTCTGGTCCACGGAAAACACGGCTTCCTCGCAAAAGACGTCGCAATAGCGCGCAATACCCTGTTTTCGAACGGCCGGTATCGTCTCATCGATGAGAAGCTTCACGTAATCCTCCGGCGAATCGGCATATTCTTCCGGTACTGCATGGGCGCCAAGGAAGGTGGCGACCACATCGAGCGGCGTTTCGCGCCCGATGCGATCTATGACACGAAGCATTTTCAGCTCAGATTCGGTATCCAGGCCATAGCCGCTCTTTATTTCCACCGTGGTGGTCCCCAGCCGGAGAGCAGAGAGGACACGTCTTCTGGTTGTTCTGTAAAGCTCCTCTTCGGAGATACCGCGCACGGCCCGAACCGAAGAAAGGATACCCCCTCCCCTGCGCAGAATATCCAGATACTCCGCGCCTTCCAGACGCAGAAGAAACTCCTCTTCCCTGCTCCCGGCAAAGCACATGTGCGTGTGAGCGTCCACGAAGCCGGGAATGAGGCACATCCCCTCACAATCCACTTCCCTGTCCACATCGCGAGGAGAAAGGGATGCGAGGATCTCGCTTTCTTCTCCGACGGCCCCGATTACCCCGTCCCGGCAGTAAAGAGCCCCTTTCCGAAAGTGCTTCACCTCTCCCTGGCTCCGCCCGGCCGGGGGAGCTCCAAGATCGGTAGGCGTGAAGATATGCGCATTTCTAAATAACTTCCGGATCATGGATCACTCCGTCTCTTCCACATCCCCGCCTTCTTCTTCACCACCGTCCAGTTCCACCATCTCTCCGGTCACCGTAAAGATGACACGCTCGCAGATATTGATCACCCGGTCGGCGGCACGCTCCAGGTTGTGAGCAACCCAGATGAGATAGCTGGTCTGCTGGATGATCGAAGGGTCGGCGATGACATAGGTCATCAGCTCCCTGTAGATCTGATTGTAGAGGGCGTCGATTTCGTTGTCTTCCGCGGGGATGGCCCTGGCCGACTCCGCGTTGTGCTCGATGAAGGCCTGCAGCGCCTCGTGCAGCATGTCCCGCGCCTTTTCCGCCATGCGCGGGATGTCGATAAGGGGCTTGATATGGGGTCTGTTCCCCATTTTCAGCACAATCTTGGCGATGCCCTTGGCGTAGTCTCCCATTCGCTCCAATTCGGTGGCGATTTCAAGCACCGCGGTGATCATGCGCAAGTCACCGGCCATGGGCTGCTGCCTGGCGATCAACACCAGGGCATCGTTTTCGATAGCAAAACGCGCTTCGTTGATGGAACGGTCAGCGGCGATCAGATGCCTCGCGGCTTCCTGGTCGCGCCGTTTGAGGATTTCCACCGATTCTATAATAGCCCTCTCGACCATTTCCCCGAGAGCCACCACTTCATCCTGAAGGCGTTTCAACTCCCGCTCGAAGGATGTTCGTCCCATAGTAATCGCACCTCGCTGCAAGGACGCTCGAAATCCGTTTCCGCGTCCCGATATGATGGAAAAATCCCTTCAGGCGTTATCCCGCACGCCCCGTGATGTAATCTTCCGTCAGCTTCTCGCCCGGACGGGTGAAGATCGTCTCCGTTGCATTGAATTCCACCAATCGTCCCAGCCAGAAGAAACCCGTCCAGTCGGAAACACGGGCGGCCTGCTGCATGTTGTGTGTGACGATGACGATGGTGTAGTCCTGTTTTAGCGACCGCATCAATTCCTCGACCTGCAAGGTGGCGATGGGATCGAGAGCCGAACAGGGCTCATCCATGAGAATGACCTCGGGCTTTACGGCAATGGTGCGGGCGATACACAGCCTCTGCTGTTGCCCGAGCGAAATGCTCAGGGCGTCTTGCTTCAGCTTGTCCTTCACTTCATCCCACAGGGCCGCGCCGCGCAGGCTTTCCTCGACGATGGAGGCCAGGTTCATCCCCCGCTCCAGCCCCAGTACGCGCGGACCGAAGGCCACGTTGTCGAAAATCGACTGAGGAAAAGGGTTAGGGCGCTGGAAGACCATTCCGACCCGCCTGCGCACCTCGACCACGTCGGTGTCGCGTCCGTAGACATTCTTGCCGTCCAGGAGCACCTGCCCTTCGACCCTCGTACCGCGAATGGTATCGTTCATACGATTCAGGCAGCGTAGGAAGGTGGATTTGCCGCACCCCGAAGGCCCGATCAGAGCAGTGATATGCCGCTCCCGAATGGGAATGGAGATGTCCGCCAGCGCGACCTTGTCGCCATAGTAAAAATTGAGATGTTCTACACTGACTTTTTCCATGGAATCCAGATTATCCAAACCGCCCGGTAACGTAATCCTCGGTGCGCTTGTCTCTGGGCGTCGTGAAGATTTCGTTCCCGGACCTGTATTCGACCAGTTCGCCCATCAGGAAGAAGGCGGCGTGATCCGCTACTCGAGCCGCCTGTTGAACGCTATGGGGAACGATAATGACGGTGTACTGTTCCTTCAGCTCGAAGAGAGACTCCTCCACCTTCTTGGTGGAAATAGGGTCCAGTCCTGAAGTGGGCTCATCGAGAAGCAGCACTTCGGGCTCGAGAGCCAGGCTGCGCGCGATGCACAACCGCTGCTGCTGGCCTCCGGACAGGGCAACGGCCGGACTGTCGAGCCGGTCTTTCACTTCATCCCACAGAGCCGCCTGGGTCAGGCTGCGCTGGATTATTTCATCGAGACGCCTGGAATCCCGCGTACCGGCAAGCTGAGGGCCATAGAGCACGTTTTCGCGAATGCTGCCGGGCAGGGGCAGAGGCAGGGCGAACACCATGCCGACGCGCCGGCGAAGATTGGGAACATGAGTGCCGGGAGTATAGATATCTTCCCCGTCCAGCAGGATGCGCCCCGTCATTTGCGTGCCTTCCACCAGATCGTTCAGCCGGTTGAGCAGTCGAAGCAAGGTTGTCTTGCCTCCCCCGGCGGGGCCGAAAAAGACCGTGATGGCGTTTGCCTCGATGTCGAGGGTGACATCGTTCATGATGCGCTTGCCATCGTAGGAGTAGCTGACGTTTTCGATACGGATTTTCGGTTCTACCACTGCCGCCTCCGCCGGAAATAACTGCGAATGACCGTCGCCACCAGGTTCATCGAAAGCACAAGGGCCAGCAGCACCAGCGCGGTCCCGTACTGGATGCTCTGAGGCATGCCGGGCACCTGAGTGCTTATGACGTAGAGGTGATAGGGCAGAGCCATTGTCTGATCAAAAGGGGATGAAGGCAGTCGAGGCAGGAAAAAGGCCGCCACGGTGAACAATATGGGAGCCGTCTCACCGGCGGCCCGCAGCAGGCCCAGGATGATACCCGTGATCATGCCGGGTAGCGCCTGGGGCAAAATGACATGGCGAATACCCTGCCAGCGGGTCCCTCCCAGGCTGGCGCTCACGGTTCGGAATTCGGTCGGCACGGCGCGCAGCGCCTCCTCTCCCGTACTGATAATGACGGGCAGCGTCATGATGGCAAGCGTCAAAGACCCCGCCAGGATGGACGTGCCCATTCTCATGAACAGCACGAACATCCCCAGCCCGAACAAACCGTAGACGATGGAAGGAATGCCCGCAAGATTCACGATTGCCAGCCGGATGCAGCGTGTGAGCCAGGTGTCGCGGGCGTATTCGGCCAGGTAGATGGTCCCGCCGATCCCCACGGGAATCGCCGCCAGGGCGGTTCCGAGAGTGAGCAGCAGCGTACCGACGATGGCCGGAAAGATGCCTCCCTCTTTCATCCCGTCATAGGGCATGGCACTGATGAATTCCCAGGAGATAGCTCCGAAGCCTCGGGCGATGATGATCCCGACTACTACCAGAATCGGAGCTACCACCGCCAGGGTAACCAGAGCCAGGAAAGCATAACCGATCCGTTGGGTTCGATGACGATTCATGTCAGCGCAGACCTCCTCGCCGCTGTTTTTTGAAAATGGTCGTCGCGGCTGCCAGATTTATCAAGAAGGTCAAAAGAAACAAAATGATTCCGATTCCGAAAAGGGCATGGTAGTGAGTGCTCCCCTGAGCCACTTCGCCCATTTCCGCCGCTATGGTGGCCGTCATCGTGCGGGCGGGCCGGAAGAGCGAATCGAGGGAAAGGGGCATGCGGGATGCGTTTCCAGTCACCATCATCACCGCCATGGTCTCGCCGATGGCCCGTCCCATGCCCAGCATGACCGCCATGGAAATGCCCGACCGGGCGGCCGGAACCACCACGCGCCAGATGGTCTGCCATTGGGTGGCCCCCATGGCAAGAGCCGCGTCACGATAGCTCTTCGGCACGGCGTCGAGAGCGTCCTCGGCCACGCTGATGATCGTCGGCAGCGCCATGTAGGCCAGAATGATAGCTCCGGCAAAAACCGTCAGCCCGGTCGGAGCCCCGAAGGACTCACGAATGAGGGGCGCCACCACGTTCATCCCGAAAAAGCCGAGAACCACCGACGGAATCCCCGCCAATACCTCGATCATCGGCTTGAGGATCTCGCGTGCCCAATGGGGAGCCACCTCACGCACGAAGACCGCCGTCGCCACCCCCAGCGGCAGAGCCATGACGATGGAGGTAACCGTCACCAGCCCCGACCCGAGGATCAGCGGCAGAGTCCCGAACAGATTGAAGGTGGGATACCAGCGTGTCCCGAAAAGGTTCCCCAGAGGAACCTCATAGAAAACGGGCACCCCTTCCCTCAAAAGGAAGAGGAAGATCAGCAGCACCAATCCGATGGTAGAAAAGCCCAGCACGCGGATGGTGGCTTCGACAACGGATTCCGCCCAGCCGTGCCCGGATGTTTTTGCATTATCGGTTCCAGTTTGTAGCATCATCTCATAGGTTTTACGTCTTAAGTTTCAGGTTTTGAGCCCCGGATTTGGAGCCCTAAGCTCCAGATCTCAGGTCTTGAGCTTCAGGCTCCGGCTGCCGGCGATCCGGGCCAGGCCATGGAAGCCGTCTCGCAAAAACGTTTTCTTGGAAGCCTTGGTGGCAATTGTCGTTTCAATCAATGCAGTGGAACGAACCCAAGCTTCAAGACCAGGGCTTGCCCATCTTTCAGCACCCAGTCCAGATAGTCCTTCACCTGACCGTTGGGCTGGCCGGCGGTGTACATATAGAGAGGGCGCGAAATGGGATAGGTCCCATCGTTTACTGTATCGACGGAGGGCAGGACGTGGGGACCCGCGGTATCTCGGGCCACGGGTACCATTTTCTGGTCATGGGTTACGTAGCCGAGGCCGTCGTAACCGATGGCGTTGGGGTTCTGACGGATTTCGACGCTGATTCCCTCGGAAGAGGGCATCAAGAGCGTATCCGGAGAGAAAAGCAAGTCACTTTTGGAGTTTCCGAGGCGGATGACATTTTCGAGAAAGTAGACATAGGTCCCCGAGTTCGATTCACGCGAGAGAAGCACGATGGGGCCATCCGCACCGCCCACCTCACGCCAGTTGGAGATTTTCCCCGTATAGATCGCCGAGAGCTGCTCGAGAGTCAGTCCCTTGACCGGATTGGAGGGGTTGACGACGACGGCAATGGCGTCACGGGCAACCACGAATTCAACGGGCGTTATGCCGTTTCCTTTCGCGGCCGCAATTTCTTCGCCTTTCATATCTCGTGAGGCGTTGGCGACATTGACCGTGCCGTTGATCATGGCCGCAATCCCCGTACCCGATCCGCCTCCGGTAACAGAGATCCGCACCTCCCGATGCGCGTGCATGTAGTTTTCCGCCCAAGCCAGCGCCAAATTGACCAGGGTGTCGGACCCTTTGTTCTCGATGGTGTGGGCCGGCCCGGAGGAACCGGTATGCCCACCCTCTCCCGGTGCCGAGCTCTCGGACCGGCACGCCACAACCGCAAGCACACAGACAATGCTCAGTAACACATAGCAGACCGCCAGCCACCCTGAAGACCCCGCTCCGGCACGCTTACCTCCTCGTTTCGGACCGCTTTCAGACCAAACGCCGGGGGAAGATCCATCGCATATCGGGATACGTCTATTCACCACTCATCACCCACTCTGAGTACACCTGCACACAAGCTCCCGGCTGCGGCCGTATGGCCGTCGTCCGGAGAAAACCGTTCCGCGCCCCTCTTTGGCACGCCGGGCGAAACCGTACCTCCGCTGAAAATCAGCTCGTCTCGGATGCCCCCACGAAAAGCGGCTGGATTATGGAGGATAAGCAAAGATAATTCAACGCCATTTTTCGGATGTTTTTCAGGCAAGGCTCCACGGCCGGGAGAAGGTCGTCAACTATCGTGATCCGTATCCCCGGCATCACCTATGAGATCGACTACTGCATTTATGAAAGAACGATCCTGAAAACTGCTCTTGGTCAGGTAATAGTCGGCCCCCGCCTGAAGGCCGGCCAGCCGGTCTTCCTCATTGTCCTTGTATGAGACTATGACAACGGGCAGAGACTTAAAATCGGGATGCTGCCGGATGTGGCCGATCATTTCGATGCCGTTCATCCGTGGCATATCGATATCCGAGACAACCATGCTGTAACGGCCCGACCGGACCGCATTCCACCCGTCCATGCCATCGACGGCCACATCGACCCGGTAGCCCAGGTGCTCGAGCATCTTACGTTCGAGCTCTCGCACGGTAATCGAGTCATCCACCACCAGAATATGCTTCCGGACTTTCTCCCCGGCCTCGCCCCCGAGAGCCGCAACGTAAGACAAGCGCTTGTTGCCGAGCTGATTGACAACGGAGCGTATGAGATCATCGACATCGAAGATCAGTACCGGAGTGCCATCGAGCAGGAGGGAGGCAGCGCTGAAGTTAGCAACTTTTCCGAGGCGTGGATCAAGAGGGCGCACCACCATGTCACACTCACCCAGGAGCTTATCCACCACCAAACCGTAGGCATCCGTTCTGTCGCTCACCACCAGGACGGACATCACGCTTTTGGAATCGGTCGGCTCCGCCATCTCGAGCACATGATGGATGTTCACCAGTGCGATGTTTCTACCGTCGTACCTGAAGTACTGGCGCTCCTCCACTTTCTGTATATCGTCGCGGGAAATGAGCAGGCACCTGTCGATCCGCACCAGGGGGAAGGCATAGGACTCGCCGGCAATGTCGATCAGGAGCGTTCGAACGACGGAGAGCGTCAAGGGTAGCTCCAGGAGGAAAACGATGCCCTCACCGGGCCTGGAAAAGGCCCTTACGATACCGCCCACTTCATGGACCTTGGTGTGTACCACGTCCAGCCCCACTCCCCTGCCCGATATCTCGCTCACTTTATCCGCCGTGCTGAAGCCCGGCAGAAAAAGGAAATCCATCAGCTCGCTTTCCGACAACCGCTCGACCAGCTCCGCGCTCGCAAGCCCCTTCCCGATTATCTGCTTTTTCAGCCAGTCCGGGTCGATTCCCCGGCCATCGTCGGAGATCCTGATCATCAGCATTCCCGCCCTGTGCTCGACCTGCAAGCGCAGGACCCCCGTCTCGGGCTTCCCGGCTGCACGGCGCTCTTCGGGCAGCTCGATCCCATGATCCACCGCATTCCGGAGCAGGTGATTGAGAGGGGCATCGAGCTTCTCCAATATGTCACGGTCCACTTCGGTGGACCTTCCGACGATCTCGAGCCGGACTTTCTTCCCCAGACGCCTGGCCAGATCACGCACCATGCGCGGAAGCCCCCGCACGTCGCCGCCCTCGGCGAAAGGACGCATGCGAACCCCGACTGATTCCTGATAAAGCCGGTCCGAAAGAGCACCGGTATTGCTTACGAAATTGCTGAGCCAATTTGTCCTGTCGGTCAGGAGGAGGCCGCATCCCCTGATCTTCTCCCTTGCCTCGCGTATAAGATCGTCTGCCTTCGTGCACTGGCTCCCCTCTGCCGAAGCTCCCTGCAGGCGATCCAAAATGGCCGCGACTTCCATATGCTCCTTTTTCAAAGAGAGAAGAGAGTCGGAAAACACCGGGAGCCAGCGTGTGTTCACCACGACTTCCCCAGCCAATCCGATGAGGCGCTCGATCTTTGTAGCAGCGACCCGAATCATCGGGTCTTTCCCGGAAGGCTCCTTGCGTGGCCGCTCCGGTATGGAGACCTTCCGCTCTGCCCCGGCACCTCCGGACCTGTCCGGGTCGGAGTGGGAAGGTGATAAGAAGGCCGGTGAAATTGCCCGGGCTTCGGTGACATCAGTGATATCGACGACCGCGGGGATCGCAGGGATTGTGGGAACTGTTTCGAGCTCGAACGCTCCGGTGCAAATGGCGCGGATGGCACTTACAAGCTCATCGACCCGTTCAGGAGTCACATCGCCGTCCAGCTCCGTCGGCCCCTTGTCAGCCGTACCTGCGATCCCGGCAAGGATATCCACCGACTTCAGCAGAATGTCGATATGCGGAGGCAACAGTTGGATTGCGCCCTTGCCGGCTGCAACGAAGCAATCCTCCATGGCATGAGCCACCTTCACCACCAGATCCAGGTCCACGATACGGCCGGCTCCCTTGATGCTGTGCGCGGCTCGCATCAGGGAATCGAAAGCTTCCGGACCGGCTGCACCGGACTCGGATTCCAACAGCAGCAGGCCTTCATTCAAAGCCTGAGTGCACGCCCCGACCTCGGTGCGGAAGATATCCAGCATCATGGGATCGATCATCGCGGCCGCGCTGTTCCGGAGAGGCTTCAGGGGCGGGTCCGCTTTTGCCGGAAGTGGCGCTTGGGGCTCCAGATCCTTTTGCGGGATCGTCACCTGACCCAGAAAGGCCAGAACTTCATCGATTTTCGAACGGTGCGTGGCCGCCCACTGCACAGCTTCCTCATCGGAGGCTTCGCATATGCCACCCAGCAGGCCGCTTGCTTTCAGCAGCATGTCGATGTGCTCCGGTTGGAGCGAAGCCGGCCCTTTCCCGGCGGCACAGAGGCATCGATGCATGGCACCGGCAAAGTCGGCCACCGCATCCAGCCCAACGATCAGGGCTGTCCCCCTGAGGGAAAAGGTCGCATCCACCAGGGCGTCGAGGCACTGAGCCGCGCCGGGATTATCTTTCAAGGAAAGCAGGTTGGATTCCAGGGCAATCCTGTGCATGGATACATCCGACCGGAAGATGTTCAGAAGGGAGGAATCCACCATGCCTCGATCATCGGACGTCGTCATTGCACGCTCCTTGCCAGCCCTTTCAACAGCAGATCTTCATCCAGAAAAGCGACGCTCCTTCCCTGCCATGCGAAGATCCCCCTGGTATAGGTCGATTCCCCTCTGGATAATGTAACAGGAATATTTTGAAAGGCCTCGAGACCGATACGATGGACTCCGTGAATCTTATCGACGGGAAACACCCACCGCTCCCCTTCCCTGTCCAGTACAATCATATGCCCTCGGGTGCTCCGCTCTGCCCGCGAAGCCGTTTTTTGCTCCAAGCCAAGCAGCTTCCCGAGGGAAACGCACAGGTGAAGCTCGCCGTGTATGTTGACCAATCCCAGCAGCACAGGGTTTTTCCTGCCGGGCACGCTGTGAGGTTTTTCAGGCCCCGTGATCTCGGCGAAAATATGGGCTGGAAGCCCCAGTGACTCCTCCCCGATTTGAAAGATCACCACCGTGGTGGCTCCCGGTAAGTCCTCCTCTTTCTCGATCGCCATCACCTCGGCCCGCTCTCTTGCATATTCCTCGGGGAGATCCCTCTCCAGCAGGCTCCTTCCCGCCTGGGTGAAGAACGCACAGTTGCGGCAGTGGATAACCTCGGCCAGCTTCGCGCATCGCTGGGTCTCGCTTCCCCATACTCCGATGCGCTTCCAGCAATAGTCTTCAATCCTACCGTCTTCATCGTTCCGCACGAGGATCTCCTCCCAGCCCGTTCTCCCTGGCCCGAATCCTTTGAGCCCTCTGCCTCAATTGCGCGGCACTCGAGTGGCTACCATCCCGCTCGGCTATATGGGCAAGATACTCGAGCGCCTCATGATGATTGGGATCGAGATAGGCTGCCTTGTTGAAATATTCAGCAGCAGTCCTGCTGTCATTCAAAGCCAGAAGAATCAGGCCCATAAGAAAATGGCCCTGAACATGAAGAGCGTTTTCACGCAGCAATTTTTTGCATAATTCGGAGGCTTCGGTGAGGAGCCCCTGGTCCGCGAGCTTCCTGGCCGAATCGAACAAGTACAAGGCTTCCTGATCCGCGTCCCGATCCGCTTTTCCACGGTGTCCCCGATCCACCTTTGGATACACCGCCACATCCATCTTAGGGCACGGTTTAGATGAAGGTATTACCGGATCGCATATTACCGGGATTCCCGGCGCCGAGCCGCCTTCTAAATCCCGGCCTCCGCACGCCCGGGCCGGAGCCCGGCTTCCCTGCCCCCCATCCCTCCTTCGGCAGGCAAAGACGCCTCTCTCTCTAACTTTTTCGAAGCCGATCTCTTTGAATATCTCGTACTCGATATGCCCGACAAATATGATCCCGTCTTTGTCGAGTAACCGGTCGAGCGTGACCACCGCCTCTTTTCTGGCCGAAGGGGTCAGGTAGATCAGCAGGTTGCGGCAGAATATGGCGTCATACGACCCGGGCTTCGCCAGAGCTCCTACGTCCAGGATATTTCTTTTGAAGAATTGAACCGCCCCCATGACGGAAGGTTGTATGCGGAACCCCTCTGCGCCGGCCTCGAAATATTTTTCACGAAATTCCAGATCCTTCCCTCTGAAAGACTCCGCCCCATAAATGCCCGCTCTTGCGGTTTCCACCAGAGCGTCACTGATGTCCATCGCATCGATATGAAAGCCGTCCGGGGAGATACCTGCATCCATGAGAGTCATGGCAATGGAGTAAGGCTCTTCGCCCGTGGCGCAGGGAATGCTCAATACGCGCGCAAAGGCCTTTCCGTCTTTCTTCAGCCATTCCGTCTTCGCGTGGCGGCTGAGGAATTTGAACGACTCCGCGTTACGGAAAAACCAGGTCTCAGGCACAACTATCGCTTGCACCAGTGAATTCCACAGCTCGCCGGAGCGATGCAACAGATCCAGGTACTCTTTTTCGTCGCTCAGTCCGGATTTACTCATATGACGGCGTACGATGCCGGCAATGAAATCAATCCCTACACTCTCGACGGCCAGTCCAAGCCTTTTCTCCAACAGGCACACAATCGTCGCCAACAAAGACCTGCCCTCCCGGAAGTTTCACCGCGGAGACGCGGAGACGCGGAGACGCAGAAAAATTTTACAAGAATTCCAACGTCTTTCAGCGTACTCTGCACCTCTGCGTCTCCGCGGTGAAAAGCTCACTTCATTCGTCCCCCGCCCCGCCCAGAAGAGGAATGCTCTTCATAAGCAGATCCAGATCGAGCAGATGAATCATCTTCTCACCTTCCATCAGGACACCTCCCAGGTAAGGAAGGTCTCGAACATGAACACCCGCTTCGACGAATTCATCCTCGGACTTCCTGCCGGCCTCGGTCACCCTTTCGGCTATGAGCCCCCAAAGGGAGGTGGAACCGTCCTCCGGAGGGCGCTCCACAACAATGATACGGGTGCTCAACCGCATCCCGCACGGCTTGCCCAGAATCAGGCGGCACAGATCCACCACCGGAATAACCATCCCCCGGTAATGGAACAAACCGGCCAGGTAGTCAGGGGCCCGCGGTACCCCTTTCAGGGTCACCATGGGAGAAATCTCCCTCACCTTGTCACACTTTACCGCATACATTTCATCCCCGAGACAGAAGAACAATGTCACCATATTTTATGCGCTTTCAAATTATTCTATATCACCTTAAACCGCGACACTTGATCCCGCAGGCCTCTGGCCGCATCGTTGAGCTGTTCGATGACAAGGAAAGACATCGTGACGTAGATATGGAGATACAGCAGAAGGGAGAAGCTCCTCAGCCTCCCCCACTTTTTCAATCTATTGGCCACCCACTTTTGCAGGAATACAGAAAAAGTCAAGCCTCAATAAAGCTTATAGCTCAAGTTGGCCGGCTTTGAGGAATTGGCTTCATAAATCGCGGAGATCCATGCTAAGCTTCCAAAGAGACAAAAGACTAACATATCAGGATTCAAGCAGGAAATCCAAGACACCCATGCCAGTGTGAGGCGCCGTGGAGCTTTACAAGAGTGAGGAAATTGTCTAATCTTGCAGAGAGCTCATATTTCATTTCGATATCATGGAAAGAATGGCTACCCACATAAGGCGGGACACCTTGAACGGTAGGGCGGGGTTGCGTCCCCGCCAAGCTCGCAACTCGCCAAGCTTGGTGAGCCGCGAGCTTGGCGGGGACGCAACCCCG
>Ga0074199_1001237_pt1 | contig 24652 bp, 30 predicted proteins | sample EPASupsiteSAE347_FD_64528 | JGI IMG/M metagenome (GOLD analysis project Ga0074199, IMG submission 64528) | Bioremediated contaminated groundwater from EPA Superfund site, New Mexico - Sample SAE3-47 | ecosystem: Environmental > Aquatic > Deep subsurface > Groundwater > Contaminated ... | reverse complement strand
TTATGGGGCGGTGAGCGAAGCAATCCGCCGGATGGAGCGCCGGATTAAATCCGACCGCAAACTGAATGAACTCTATGGTCGTTGCCGGCATGAAATATTGAAAATTTAGACTTGACCCTAATGCTTACTATTGCGATGTTGGCCCGATAGGGCCTGGCACCAATTTCAACATAACAGCTTATTATGGGACTAATAATTGTCATCGCACATTTGCGACCTATGCGGACGTTGTCCAGAGTCTGTCCTGCGGCGGGGTAACGGTAACGAATGAGAACAAGACATTATATATTGCCTATGACCAGCAACCCGGTATTACCGCGACAAAATTCTGTGGGAATTGCGCATGGAATACAGGGTTCAACGGGCCGGTAAGCGGACAGCACAATGCCGGGGCCCAGAAGACCGGCACGGTGATTATGCCGCACTCCGGGGCGCATCAGGTCAGCATTTCCAAGGGCGGGAAGACATTGACATTGAATGTAATAGGCCTGAAATTGGAAACGGAAACAGAGGCAACCATTCCTTCAGACAGAACACGCAAGAAGCTTGGCGTTGGTGAAAAAGCGACATTGACCCTTCAGCCGTCTTCATTGAGTTCGGTTGCTTGGTCAATATCAGGAAGCGGAACATTGAGTTCTACATCTGGTAATCCGGTCACATTTACAGCGTCTGATAGAGCCTCCACGCCTTCAATTACAGCTACATGTGAAGGTTGCTCGCTTACCATTGATTTTACTGTGGTTGAACCCGCCGGCGTGATATTTGAACAAGAAGCCGGAACAGGAATTTGGCATATAAACGGATATGCATCTGCAGGGTTCAAAGGTCGGCCTTATATAACGCCCAATGATGTTTCCTTCGTCAATATTGAGGTTAGGGAACAATCGTGTGTGGGCACAGGAACCGGATATTATAGTGAACTGAATGGGCTCGTTCATCCTGTTGGAAGTTGGGGTTCTGTTAGTACTGGTACTACCGAAAAACCTAACAAGTTTGATTTAGTGGATAAGGTAGAAAGCGGAATTGGAGCGTCGCCATTTTCCGATGGTACATTCACATGGTTAATACCATGGGAGTTTCGAGTCGGAAGTGGAAACGCAAAAGTTTTCACTACTGTACCGCAACAACAAGATACTGATTCTGCAGGCAAAGTTACTATAAGTAAAGGCGGAATTTCTGTGAACAAGAATGCCGGTGATCCTACGTCTGGGTATTGAAAAATTTGAAAGGAGAAAAGATGAGAATTATAATGATTGTTAATCTTTTAATTTTTATTTCTTTGGTTTTTATAAGTCTAGCCGAAGATATGAGAGGTCAACAAAACGCAGAAAGACTCACGGTAACAACTATGGAAGTTAAGGCAAAAGAGATTAGCGATAATTTAATCAGATTACATAAAGATAAAGATATTCATATCATTGAACAAACGATTAGCAATCTAATTAGTCTGCAAGAACTTAATAAGCCAAACACCAAGGAATGGCCAGCAGTGCGTAGGACACAAGCGGAGCTTTGGTTTAGATTGCATGAGGCAGTAGAGAAAGAAATCGATAAGAATTTTGATTTTAACTCTACTCTATATTTAAATATTAGTGTTCCGGGGCCATATCCATCAGGAACAGCACCTGAATCGATAAAAGAACCTGAACTTCGCAAGGAATATGAAAAAGCCTTTGAAGAAAACAGGAAAAAGATAAACGAGCGTAATTTTCAGTGTCGTCTCCGTAAGATAAATAAGGAACTAACTGACAGGTTAGAATGTTTTTTAACGGAAGCATATTCGTTGCCGCCTTCTTCATTTGATGAGCTTAAAGAAATGATGGCTGCATATAAGATCGACGAAGAAGTAAAGGGTAGAATATTGAGGGAGTTATCCCAAAGATTGAATGACAATAATTCGCCCGACAAAAAATAACGCTGAAAAAATTTGAGTAAATTTTTGTAGCGTGTTCTTTGACAAAATAATGCTTGAGCAGGCTGGCGATCACGGTTGAGCCGGCCATAGATTACATGCTGATTCTGAGCACAAATAATATATCCGGCGCGTCCGGATGGGCCACATTCACGGATGGAACTACAAGCAGGCAGGCGCATGGGAGCACGAACATTGTGGTTCATGGCGTGACGCTTTCAACGGTGCTGAAGGATATGCGTCTGCGGGCTGTAGTAGAAAGCGGCGAACTATTTCATAGAGACTTTACGGTGGGCCAGATTCAAATCCAGGTGAGCGATCCGTGGAACGGGATGAGCATGGTTGATATACCGCTTACCAATGCTAATAATGCGGTGGCAGTTGTCGCTCCCGGCGATTATGTGTATTTACGTGCGGTCGGCACGCCCACGGCCTTGAATCAGAGCTTTGGCTGGCAGGTCGGGACCAATTCTCCGGTTAATAGTTCCTTTATTGCATTGACGAGCGAAGAGGCGGGGGAACTGGAGATAAACCTGACTATAGATGACCCGCAGAATGTTCCCGTGAAAGTTGGGTTTCCGGAACTGGACGATGTTGAAGGGCATGATACTGTGGCTCCGGCGGGTCCTAGTGCCACAGCAATAGTCTATCCTACGAATTATACATCCAGGGCAACAAATGAGTATGAATTGTTGGAGTCATATGGCAATAGCGGCGGACTGTATAAGGTGACGGCGCGGATGTTCAATTATGTGGCAAGCGATTACTGCCATGTCTGGCCGAAGCAGAAGGAATATCCTCCTCCTGGCGGCGTGTATATTGCTCAAGACCCTTGGACACCCTGTGCCGGGTGTAGCGTCATTCATTTTAGGAAACATTGGGGTCATGTCTCAATATTCAAGAAAAGGTTGACAAGAGCGGGCGATAAGGGCAGGATATTGAGATGGCAAGAGCATTACGGGTAAATATAGCGGGCGCATGGTACCATGTTACGATGCGGGGGATAGAAAGGCGGGAGATATTCCGTTCGGTGGGAGACTATCGGCATTTTTTAAGTTTATTGAGCGAATTGCCGGTGCGGTATCAGGTGCGTATTCACGCCTATGTTTTGATGGGGAATCATTATCATTTGCTGGTTGAGACGGCGTTGGCTAATTTGAGCCAGGTGATGCAGTGGTTGAATGTGAGTTATGGGGTGTGGTTCAACCGGCGTTATCAACGTGTGGGGCCGTTGTTTCAAGGGAGGTATAAGAGCATATTGGTTGATAAAGAAGGGAGTTGGGCGTTGGAGGCGAGCAGATATCTGCATTTGAATCCGGTGCGGGTGGCAGTGCTGGGATTGGGGAAAGGAGATCGCAAGCGGGAAAAGGCTGGATATTTGCCGCCGCCGAGTAGCACCGAGGTGACGGGCCGATTAAAAGAGTTGCGTGGCTACGAATGGAGTTCGTATCGTGCGTATGCTGGTTATTATGAACCGCAAAGCTGGTTGACGACAAAAGGATTGCTGGAGCGTATAGCGAAGGATAAGCCTCAAGCGCGACGCCGATATCGCAAGGGGATTGAAGACATGATCCGGCAGGGTGTGGATGAATCCGGCGTGGAAAAATGGCGGGGGAAAGTGGCGGTAGGGAGACGAGAATTCATAGAGCGTGTCGGTAGACTTGTTAAAGTGAACAAGAGGGAACAGCCACAATGGAAACAACTGGCGCGTCGGATTAATTTTGAAGATGTTGTCAAGGCGGTGGAATATGTTAAAGGAGAGAAGCGGGAGGCATATTGGGATCGGCGTAGCGATTGGGGGCGCGATTTGACATTGGCTTTGGCGCGGAAATTGAGCGGCATGTCGCTGCGTGATTTAGGGACAGCGGCCGGCGGCATGGATTATGGGGCAGTCAGCGAGGCAGTCCGGCGAATGGAACGTCGCCTTGCCGACGATAAAAATTTACGTAACATTTATCGTCAATTAGTGGCTAAAATGTTGAATATTGAGACATGACCCCAATGTTTTTCCAATGTTTTTCTGCAACCGTGGTATATGGACCAATAGTTAGCCCTGTTCTTATGGTGGGAGCAGAGATAATGTATGATCGACCAAAAGGAATACCTGCTAAAATCAAAGCCGCTACGGGTAGTTTTAAAATGAACGCCATAGGAATAAAAGAAGCAATTAAAGATATAATTAAGGATATATTTGGGCTAAAACGATGAAAAAAATATCTAGAACGATTTGTTTTTTTATAATTCCTGTTGTTTTGCTATTATGCAGTTGTAGGGAACAAAAAATGAATATACCGCCATCAATTTCCACTCTTGATTATAAGTTAGTTCTAGAAGCCTCAAGACAAATTATCAAAAATCATGATTCCTACACCAACGATTGGGCAGGGCGATCCCAGTTGCCAAAGGGAGCCATTGTGTTAGATCCAAAAGTTAGAGCATTTGGGGGAAACGTTCCAGATGTTATTCGCAATCTGCATCCATTTTATATTATGATTTTAAAAGATCGCATGATGATTTATTTAGATAATCCGTCTCCGCGAAGGCAGGTTATATTTGCGTTTGCAGAGGGTGTAGAAGAACGAGGAACGTATAAACTAATTGATGGTCTATGGTATTATAACGGACAAAAAGAAGAAGATTTTAGTCGTTAAGATCAACTATAGGGGTTCAGGGGATTCGGTGATGGCAAAAGAGATTGAAAACAGAGGTCAGAAAAGAGAAAAGGAGTAATAGTTTAGCGGATTTAAGCGAAAGCGGCGCGGGCGGCTGATTTTTTGCCGCCCGCGCCGCTGAAAAAGCCGCATTTTCGGAATCATTCGGCAAGAAGTTTTTCCGGAAGGATGAGAGAGGTGTAGTAGTCCAGCGAGTTTTTTCTGAGAGAAAAGCCGGTTTGTGGAGTTACAAATAGACGGGAAATGAGGAAAAACGGTTGGTCAACCGTCGAAACTTAAGATTAAACCAGTAGAAATCCGGGGTATGAATACACGATAGGCTTGCGGAGCAATGCAGATTAAGATGCGTAATGAAGTCACGCCGCTTTTTCTAAACTGACCACGGGCAAATATTTCCGGCCCTTAAAATAAGACACGGATAATTTGATTTTTACTCCGTTTTTTCCCCTTGTTTCGTATTGAGTCCGTGGAATCGGTATGCCGTCATAAATTTCCTGGGGTGTTCTTCCGTTCAGAGTCTGATGCGGCCTCAATTCATTATACCACGCGACATATAGTCCAAGTTCATATCGCATGTCGGATTGTCTCATTGGCACGATGATTTGGCGGGTATATTCAGTCTTTATGGAGCGGATACAGCGTTCAAGCAGGGCAATGCTTCCATAGCGTCCCACAGCTCCGAAACGGGGTATTATCTTCCGTCGTTTGCACCATTGTTTGAAAGCATTATTCCAGAACTGGCTGCCCTTGTCGGAAATGATATATTTGGGAACATGACCGGTTACATGAAAGGCACGGGCAAGGAACGAGCGAATTTGCCGGGAAGACGGCTGATATTTAAAGATAGCAAACCCCATAATCCTGCGCGAAAAATGATCCATGACTATTGCAACCCAGTAACAGAACGGCCAGACCTGAGGCAAAGAGAACGGCAGCCAGGCTGTCCAAAAGCCGGCCTGAGTGGGAACGACGGTCAGATCAATATTCCAGACGTGATTGGGATAGTTGGCGATGATCTTCCGTTCGGCGGTTTCAATAAGGTCGGTAGTTGGTAGAGGTTTTTTGGGTTGATATTTTTGTTTCATAAACCTGCCGGCGGAAGAAGCGCTGAGTTGCAGACCGAGGCGGACAAGGATTTGGGCAATACGTTTTTTGCCCATGACAGGACAGAGACATTTCAATTGTTTTACGACAAGAGCGACAAAATCAGGGTATTTGTTGATTGGCATGGACAATTTGACCAATGCCTGTTCGCCATCCTCGTCGAGACGTTTCATCCAGCTTGAAATGGTAGCCGGTTCAACGAGAAAGGCCTGCGCTGTTTGTTCAAGGTTCCACCGGCGGGCGGCTTTTAAGGCAAGAATGGACATGCGTTCAGTGGGCGGATAAAAGAGGCGGTGATGGGGAGGAATTCGCGCCATGCGTGCGTCTTTAATTCTGATTTCTTCCCGGAGCAGTGCTATTTCCTGTCTGGCCTGATCGAGTTCGCCAGCGAGTTGGACGCGTTTCAACGGACTATCGGCGCACCAGCTTCGGGAGTATGTAATAACAGTATGCGCCAGGGACACGGAGTGGATCAAGGCACTTTTGACGCCCCTTGGCCAGTCTTTGGGCAATGGGATATCGTTCATGAGATTGAATCTCCTCTGATTGGTAAAAGACATCAAAAAACATTGCCATTAACAGCGTAAAAATGTTATGCTTACCGCATGAAATACACAATAATTATACCTCAGGATATTAACGGCAGGTATATAACGGGTCATGGCAAACGAGGAGGATGAAACGGATGCCGACGATACTCATGATTCTGGGATGGAGGTTCTATTTCTACGCCAACGAACGAACCGAACCGATTCATGTTCATTGTTGCAAGGGTGACGCGGAAGCGAAATATTGGCTCGATATTCAGGGTTTTGAAGCGATTGAGGCGCGCGCTTACAACATGAGCCCTGCTGACAAAAGGGTGGTTCGCCGAATCATTTTTGACAATTTTGATTATATAATGACCGAGTGGAATAAGTTTCAGGAGATGAAAAATGGATAAAGCACATGATATTCAGAAGGTGTTTTTTGAGGGAACAATCATGCATCTGACTGTAGACGGCAAGGATTACCAGATTGACGTTGCTGCTGAGTCGCCGCGACTGGCAAATGCAACGCAAAGGCAGAGAGAGAACTTTGAAATCTCCCCTGCCGGATACGGTATTCATTGGCCGGATTTGGATGAAGACCTTTCTATTGACGGGTTGATCGGCGTGAAACATCATCCAGAGCTTGTCGGCGCGGAAGCATGATCGTAGAGCAATAGCTGTTTATGGCGGCGCCTCCACTGTGTATGCCATGGAAAATGCCCAGAGTAATGCCTGGCTGGACCTGAATGTGGATTGGTCATCGTCCGGAGCAACGGGCATCATCTGGAAAATTCAGAGCGCCACCGGCATTACCAATGATCTCTGGCGCTGGTCCGTCATAGGCGGGTTTGTCACCAATGCGACAAACCATCTAACCTGGACCGGCGGAGCGGAAGCCACCAACCGGAACTACGTGGTCCGGCTGGGTTGCGACACCAATGCCAATGGCCAGTTGGAACCCGGTGAATACGCGTTTTACCTGAACGCTAGGGTTATGCGCTGGGATTACCGGATGGGCGCGGGCGCTGCTCCCGCGCTCAAATCTTGAAAATAGTGCTTATCCAAGCTCGCGAATCTGCCCCGCTAATGTCAGCTCCGCCTTGCTTCAAACTATGCCCCGTCTATCCGGGCCGCTTTGAATCCTCAGGGGACTAACTTTCGGAATTGCTGAACATCATGGATTCTTATTGACTGGTCCAAGTTGCTTGTGATAATTTACGGCCTGTTTTTGTCTTTATAAAAAACTAAGAAAGGAAACATCATGTTTGGCCGAAATGGTAGTGCTGTTATGAAACTTGCTCTGGTGGGGATGATATTGGTTGCCATGGGCTCATTGGGATATGCGGGTGAAGCGGACATCAAAATTCCCGATCTTTCCCAGGTTAAATTTGATGGTTTGGGAGGCGTGAGCGGCGCCGCCCTGATGTATCTGGGCATCGTCATCTGCGCCATTGGCGCGGTCTTTGGCCTGGTGCAGTATATGCAGACCAAGTCCCTGCCGGTGCATGAAAGCATGGCGAAAGTTTCCCATATCATCTGGGAAACATGCAAAACCTATCTCTTTCAACAGGGTAAATTTCTGGCCATTCTCTGGGTGCTGATCGCGGCCTGCATGGTTTATTACTTTATGGGTCTTCAGCACGAAAGCATTAACAAAGTCGTCATCATCCTGCTCTGCTCCATCCTGGGTATTCTCGGTTCATACGGCGTGGCCTGGTTCGGCATCCGCATCAATACCGTCTCCAACTCGCGCACCGCTTTTTCCGCGTTGAAAGGCAGTCCGTTTGCCACGCTGGGGATCCCGCTCCGTTCCGGCATGAGCGTCGGCCTGCTGCTGGTCGCCGTGGAGTTGTTTTTCATGATTTGCATTTTGATGTTTCTGCCGAACGACCTGATCGGGCCCTGCTTTATCGGTTTCGCCATCGGCGAATCGCTCGGCGCCAGCGCCCTGCGTATTTGCGGCGGTATCTTCACCAAAATCGCCGATATCGGCTCGGATTTGATGAAAATCGTCTTCAAGCTTCCCGAGGATGATCCCAAGAATCCGGGTGTGATTGCCGACTGCACCGGCGACAATGCCGGCGACTCGGTCGGACCTACCGCGGACGGTTTTGAAACCTATGGCGTGACCGGCGTGGCCTTGATCGCCTTTCTTGCGCTTGCGCTGGCGGCCAGTCCGCTCATCTGCGCCACGCTCATCATCTGGCTCTTTGTCATGCGCTCGCTGATGATTGTTACCTCGCTGATTTCCTATTTTGTGAACGAAGTCATCAGCAAGGCCATGTTCAGCGGCAAGAAAGATTTTGACTTTGAAGCGCCGCTGACCCATCTGGTCTGGATCACCTCGGCCATCTCCATCGCCGTCACTTTCATCGCCAGCAGATTCCTGCTCGCCAAGCAAACCGGATTCAACAGCGATTTATGGTGGGTGCTTTCCATCATCATCAGTTGCGGCACGGTGGCCGGCGCTTTGATTCCCGAATTCACCAAGATATTCACCAGCACCAGCTCGCGCCATGTCAGGGAAGTGACCAATTGCTCCAAACACGGCGGGGCATCGCTGAATATTCTCTCCGGCTTTGTGGCCGGCAATTTTTCGGCGTTCTGGATGGGGTTGGTGATCATGCTGCTGATGTCCATCTCCTATTATTTCTCGCAAAACCAGGCCTTGCTTTCCATCATGCCGGAGAAGTTTATTTTTGCCGCGCCGATCTTCGCGTTCGGCCTGGTGGCATTCGGTTTCCTGGGAATGGGCCCGGTAACCATCGCCGTGGACAGCTACGGTCCGGTCACGGACAATGCCCAGTCGGTCTATGAGTTGAGCCAGATTGAAGGCCGGAAGGGAATTACGGAAGATATTGTGAAAAATTTCGGTTTCAAGCCCGACTTTGAGAATGCCAAATATCAGCTGGAAAAAGGCGATGGCGCGGGCAACACCTTCAAGGCCACGGCCAAGCCGGTGCTGATCGGCACGGCGGTCGTCGGCGCCACCACCATGGTGTTCGGCATAATCATTCTGCTTGAAAACATTTTTGGCGGCGTTATTGCCAAGCTCAGCATTGTCCAGCCGCAGGTCATTCTCGGCCTTATCATGGGCGGCGCGGTGATTTACTGGTTCACCGGCGCCTCCACCCAGGCGGTTGTGACCGGCGCGTATCGCGCGGTGGTCTACATCAAGGAACACATGAAGCTGGATGCCTCCACCGCCTCGGAGCATGACAGCAAGGAAGTGGTGCGCATCTGCACCGTTTATGCCCAAAAAGGCATGTGGAACATCTTTATCGTGGTGTTCTGTTTTGCGCTGGCCTTGCCCTTTTTTAATCCATACTTTTTCATCGGCTATCTGATCGCGATCGCCTTCTTCGGCCTCTTTCAGGCAATTTTCATGGCCAATGCCGGCGGGGCATGGGATAACGCCAAAAAAATTGTGGAGGTTGATCTCCGCCAGAAGGGCACTGATCTTCACGCCGCGACCGTTGTCGGCGACACGGTCGGGGATCCATTCAAGGACACTTCCTCGGTTGCCATGAATCCGGTCATCAAATTCACGACGCTTTTTGGCCTGCTGGCGGTGGAAATAGCGGTTACCATGCCCTCCGCAACGCTGAAAACGGCCATCGGCGCTTTCTTCGCCGTTGTGGCCCTGGTTTTCGTCTATCGCTCGTTCTACTGCATGCGCATTCCGGAAGAAGCCGGGTAGTAAAGTCATTTGATAAATTTTCTCGTAAAGTCACCGCATCACTCCGCGAAGCGCTTCGCGCGGCTGTCATTCCCGCGGAAGCGAGAATCCAGAGCCAGAAGAAATATCTGGATTCCCATTTTCATGGGAATGACAAAAAAGAGCGGATGAGAGGCGGTTTTGAAATTAACTTAAGTGTTGTTCCATGAAACTGATCTTTCTCGGCACAGGCACTTCCATCGGCGTCCCTGCCATTGGCTGTGATTGTGCGGTATGCGTTTCCGCGGACCCGTTCAATAAACGGCGGCGCGCCAGCCTGTATGTTGAGGCCGCCGGACTCAAGGTCGTGATTGACACCCCGCCCGACTTCCGCGAACAAATGCTGGCCTTCAGGATAAAACGCCTTGACGCCGTGCTTTACACTCATGCGCATGTTGACCATATTCTGGGCTTTGACGATATCCGCCGCTTCAATCAGGTGCAAAAGGAAATAATCCCGGTCTATGGTTCGGCCGCCGCCCTGGCGGATATTTCACGCATATTCCCTTACATCCATCAACCGGAAAAGCCGGGCCTTTCATATCCGCGCGTGCGCCTCAATGCGGTGGAAAAGCCTTTCAAGATCGGCGGTCTTCTCGTTATCCCTGTTCCGGTGCGGCATGCCGGCATTCCCACTTATGGCTACCGGTTTGAAACGGAGGGGCGCGCTTTTGCTTATATCCCCGATTGTCAGGAGCTTGACGAAACGGCATTGGCCGGTTTGCAGAAGCTTGATCTCATTATCCTTGACACCCTGCGCCGCCGTCCGCACCCCACGCATTTTAATCTTTCCGAGAGCGTCGCCGTCCTGCAAAAATTGCGGCCGGCGCAGTCGTATCTGACGCATATCTGCCATGAGCTTGACCACCGCCAGACAAACGCGGAACTTCCGCCGGGCATCAGCCTGGCCCATGACGGACTGATAATAGATTTGTGATAATGTCTTTTTTGCAACAGGTTGGAGGTTGTTACCAATGACATCAAAAGAACGAATCACCGTTGCCATGAAGGGCGGCATCCCGGATCGGGTGCCGGTCACGCTGGGCTTGTCTGAAATGGTTCCGGTGCGTTATTTCACGGACGATTACGTCAAGTTTTTCTGGATTGACAAAATTCCCATCTGGAAGGCGCGGGTTGAAACGGAATCCGACCGCTTCGGCGCCGATGGTTATCTTCACCTCTGCGAAAATCCGTCGCCATTTGATCCGCCCCTTGAGGTAACGAACGTAAAAGAAAAGCGCGACGAAGTAATTTATACGGAAATTATCCATACGAAATGCGGCGATTTGAGCGCGGAATATACAATAAGCCGCAAAGCCCCCGTAAGCCGGCTGGAACCGTTTGTTAAATCGCCGGAAGCAGATTATGAAAAAGTGATGAATTTGCTCAAACATCCTGATACGAAAGACCTTTCGGCGATCAAACCGGCTTACAAGGAAATCGGCACACGGGCGCATGTTGGTTTTTGGATCAGCACACCGATTGACTGGTGGGACGGCTTGCGCGGCACCCAGAATATGATCATGGATTTATGCGATTATCCCGGGCTGATGAAAAAAATATTTTCGGCATATACCGAATACGCAAAAACGCTTTTGAATCACGTCCTGAAAAATACCCCCCTTGACTCCGTCGGAATCGGCGGGTCAAGCACTTCCATGAGCGTTATCAACCCTGATTTCCACCGGGAATACAGCCTTGATTTCGGGAGGATAATATGCGCGGTGGCGCATAAATACGATAAACCCGTGCAATATCACATGTGCGGAAAATCGCGCGCGGCCCTCCCGATAACCGCTGAAATGGGGGTTGACGGATTTGATGCGCTGGAATGTCCGCCGACCGGAGACGTGGACCTGGCGGAGGTAAAAATGAAATTCGGCCGGAAAGTCTCATTGCGCGGCAATGTAAATTCCATCCATGTCATGCTTAATGGAAAACCGGAGGATGTTGAAAAGGATATTATCCGCTGCATGGCATCGGCGAAAGAAGGCGGCGGATATATTCTCGGGGTGGGGGATCAAACTCCCTATCATACGCCCGAAGAAAATTTGCGCGCGTTTGTTGAATATGGTAAAAAATATGGAAAATATGAATGAAAACGCGGTGGCGTCCGGAAGGCTTTTTCTGCTCTTGACCTCCTGGCAGGTTAGGGGTATTTTTCTTCAAATGCGCGCCACGGTTTACATCTTCATTATTACGGGGATAATTCTAACCTGCGGCCTGGCCGGGGTTGGCAAAGCGGAAGAAACCGAGACGGAAACAAAAAGGGTCAAGCATGAACAGGCCTGGTGGACCGGACGTCCCAACCGCAGTTCGCCGGAACAACAGCTTGCGTATGCCGACAGTCTCAGAAAGGCCGGATCAATCCGCTCGGCCACCAGCGAATACCGCGCTTTGGTTTATGCCTGGCCTGAATCGCCGCAGGCCCCGGTGGCCCAGCTGAACTACGCCCAATTGCTCGCCCAGCGCGGCAAGCTGACCAAGGCCTTTGACGAATATCAGTTTTTAATTGAAACCTATCCGGGTTCTTTCCCTTACCAGGATGTTCTTGAGCGCCAGTATGATATTGCCAATCAAATCGCCACCGGCCGCCATTATTTTCTGCTGTTCAGATATGAGTCCCCGGAAGACGCCATTCCCCTGTTTGAAAAGATGATCCAGAGCGGCCTGCAGTGGAAGCGTTCGTCGGAACTGCAGTTCCGCATAGCGCGAATTTATGAAAAGACCGAACAATATGACCTGGCCATTGATGCCTATGCGCTCTATCACCAGCGTTACCCCATGGGACCGGTCGCGCAACAGGCCTTTTTCGGCCAGGCCAAGTGCTGCTATCTCTATTCAAAAAAACATCGGAATGCGGCCGATTTGCGGGAAAATGCGATCGTTACGCTCAGGGGGTTCCTGGACTGGTATCCCCAAAGCGACATGGCGCCCCAGGCCCGCCGTTATCTGAAGGAATTGGAGATGGAATCCGCCTCTTTGCTCTATCAACAAGCCCAGGTCTATTTGGATGCCTTTTCTTATGCCGACGGCCGGGAGGAGGAAAAGAAATGCCTCAACGGCGCCAAAATAGGTTTCCAGCGCCTGATTTACGAATTTCCAAGCTCCCGCTGGGCTGACACCGCCCGGGTCCAAATCAGGCAGATAGATGAACGATTGGAAAAAATGAAATGAAGCATCCCTTAAAATACGGTTTGCTCCTTGTTTTCCTGGCCGTGTTTTTTCTCGCCGGCTGCGCCGGTTACCGTCTCGGGAGCACGCTTCCGCCGGATATAAAAACCATCTATGTGCCGCTGTTTGTCAACAAAACCAGGGAGCCTTTGATTGAGAATGACGCCACCGCCGCGACGATTGCCGAACTGCAGAAAGACGGCTCGCTGAAAGTGGTCAATGTTGAAAATGCCGATGTTATCCTGGAATGCACCCTGGATTCAGTTTCGCTCAATCCGCTGCGATACAACCGCTCCGATGTGACGAAACCGAATGAATACCGCATGACGATCGCGGCATCGGTTACGCTGAAGCGCATCCGTAACCAGGAAATAGTGAGCGAGGCCAGTGTGGTCGGCGAGGCCACCTTCCCGTTTTTTGGCAACCTGGTTGCCGCAAAACAGTCGGCTATGCCGCAGGCCACCGAAGACCTTGCCAAGCGGATAGTGGAAAAAACCGTGGAGGCGTGGTAGCCGTTCAGGCCAGGAGCGCGATTTTTGCCGCCGCCCGGCGTTTGCGCCGCACGGACTTTTGCTTCTTTATCACGCCTTTTTTAACGGCCTTGTCAAGGATGGAGCAGTATTGCCTGAACGCCAGGCTTATTTTTTCCTTGTCCTTGGCGGCGAGCAGTTCCAAAAAACCACGCCGGGCCGAGCTGATGGCTGAACGGACGGCTTTGTTTCTGCGCCGCGCCTTTTCCGAGGTGCGCATTCGTTTCTCTGCACTTTTGATATTGGGCATTCCCTGGTCTCCTTGCTTTTTTGATTAACGCACGAAGCATCATGGACATCAAAACCGATGCCAGCCGGATTTTATTTTTCTGTCAAACCGGTAATTCAAGATTGCCAAATTATATTGCCGAGTCAAGCATTCTCCGCCGGTATTCTCCGCCGGTAAATAACGCCCTCTTTATGAGGCGGAGCAGCGGGGGCTTTTTCAAAGCGAAAAAGAATAAAAAATAGACAATAATAATTAAAAAGTTCACAATAAATGGCGGCCGGCGATATTGACCGGAGTTGTTTTACATAAAGGAGGGCGTTTCAATGCGCGCAGAATGTGAAATCAGGGCGATGCCCGCCCATGCGATGATACCGCGGGGCGGCGGGGTTGATATCAGAATGGAGTTGTCGGAAGGCGGCCGGAGTCTGACGGAAGGCGAGCTGGCGATACGGATGGAAACACCGCAGAATAAATCCGGCACGGCAGCGGTCAGAATTGATCATTCCGGTTTTGCCTTGTTCCCATTCCGTGTTGCGCCGGAGGATGCCGGCGGCATTTACACTCTCAGCATCACATGCCCCGGTTCAAATGTCCGCCGGGACATTTTTGTGGATGTGGTGGATCAAGCCTTTTACCGCGCCATGGAAGCGGCTGCCGGCAATGCGCGCTTTGACGCGCTCCCGGCCCGTCTGCTCTTTATCGGCGACAGTCTTACCGAGCGGCCCCCCGGTTTCAACTATGTGGAAAAGGTCGGCTTCTGGCTGCAAAAAATCCATGGATCGGCGGTGACGGTGAAAAATGCCGGCGTGGCCGGCGACTTCATTACGCGCGTCTGGAAGAGGCTTAACCGGGACGCGGATGTTCATCGGCCCGAGGCCTATGACGGAATTTTCATCCCTGTGCCAACCCATGTGTTCTTTTTTCTTGGCCACAATGACTGCAAGGTCAGCAGTGCGTCGCAATATGCCGAACACAGTGTTTCGCCCGATGCGTTTGAGAAAGAATACCGCCTGACCATGCAAAAGGTCAGGAACGAAACCGCGGCCAGGATTACGGTGATATCAGCCGCTTCATCGGTCTACGAAATCACCGCCGAGACGGCGCGTCTGCGGCGGCAGGAGGGGATGGCGCACAACTTTTTCGGACGGCCGCAGGACCTGGAGCTTTTCAATTCCATTGCCCGCAAAGTGGCGGATGAGCTTATGGCTGACTACCTTGATGTCTATGAACCCACCCGGACACATCCGGATAAAAAGAGTCTTTTTCAGCCCGACGGCGTTCACATGAACAACAGCGGCAACCGCCTGGTGGCGCTTGAGGTTTTGCGCAGTTTAGGGGCCGGAAAAGCAAGCGCACAAACATGAGAATACTCAGGTTTTTGATCGGTTTATTGCTCTTGCCGTGCTGTGTTGCCGTTGGCCGCACTATTTATTTTATACTGGCAGCAACGGACAATTATCGGGAAGCCGTTGGGGCGTCATTCTGGGTGGCGCTGGGGGCGGGCCTTTTTTTATGGATATTGGTGTTTGTTTTTCTGCCTGCTCCGGTCAAGACTTATGTGCTGGCGCATGAGCTTACCCACGCCTTGTGGGGGTCACTGATGGGGGCGACCGTGCTGGGGATGCGGGTTTCAAAAAAGGGCGGCAGTGTGAAACTCTCGGAAAGCAATCTGCTGGTGGTCCTGGCGCCATATTTTTTTCCGCTCTATACGATGCTGATCGTCGGCGCCTGGTTTCTGGCTTCCGTTTTCATGGATTTGCAGAAATATTTTCCGTTATTTGTCGGCGCAATGGGGTTTACGCTGGGCTTTCACGTCAGTTTCACGGTCTCGGCCATGGGCCAGCGCCAGCCCGATCTTGAGCAATATGGCCGGTTCTTTTCTTTTGCTTTGATTTGTTTTATGAATTTGCTGGTGGTGGGACTGCTCCTTGTCCTGGTTTTGCCCGTTTCCGCCAGTCAGTTCATGGTCCGGCTGGCAACGGATTTTAAGGAGGTCTGGAATCTCATCTGGCGCGGAATTCTGGGATTAGCGTGCTTGCTCATATCCCGCTTTTAAGGCCGCGGGGAGCGGTATTAACGCATTAAAGTTGCAAATCAAGCCTCGGCATATTTTGCCACAGCTCGTCAATGGCATAGTAGGCGCGGACATCCTTTTTGAAGAAATGGATGATAAAGTCAATGTAATCCGCCACTATCCAGCCGCTTTCGCGGTGTCCGGACGTGCGCCAGCAGTTGATCCCCATGTTTTTTAGCACAAGCCGGGTTTCATTGGAAAGCGCCTTGAGATGGGGCGTGTTGAGCCCGGAACAAACCAGGTAAAAATCGGTGATATTGGAAACGCCGCTGACATTGTAGGCGATGATATCAACGCCTTGTTTGTCAGAAATGGCAGTGGCCGCCAGCCGGACAAGTTCGGCGGTGGAGGGCAGGGGGCCGTGTTCATCTTTCATGTTTTGATTGGCGGACATAAACAATAGACGGTCATTTTATATAAAGGTTGTGTTCGGCGATATAGAGCTCCACGGCATTCGGGACCAGATAATGAATGCTCATTCCTTCGGCTATCCGGTGGCGGATATCGGAGGCGGAAATATCAATTTGATGAACGGCAAGCACATTTTTGAGCAGGCTTTGGCTCAAGTCCGGCTCAAGCTTCAGGTCCCGGCTGTCTGTTTTTTTCAGGTCAAAGCCCGGCCTGATAAAAGTCGCAAACTGGCACAAGCGCAGAAGCTCATTAACCTCTTTCCATTGATGCAGCTCCATCAGACTGTCTGATCCGATGATGAAAAACAGCTCATGCCGGGGATAGATTTTGCGGAGATGGCGGACCGTGTCAATTGAATAGTTGGTGCCGCCCATGCGGATTTCAAGGTCGCAGATTTCAAAATCGGGGTTTTCTTCAATCGCGTTTTCAAGCATGGCGGCCCGGTGCGCGGAGGAAACGAGCTGGCCGGCATCCTTGTGCGGCGGCAGGTTGCAGGGCACAAAAAGGATTTTTGAGAGATCCAGCGCTTCCAGAGCGTCCTGGGCCAGTATCAGGTGCCCAAGGTGGACCGGATTGAATGTGCCGCCAAAAATTCCGATTCGGGATTGCATATTTTTTTTCCGTGATACTAATTGTTTTATGGCAGGCAGACAAGACTGAATTCAGTCCTTCGCCGGTTTTGGCCCCCGTTGATCCCCCGTCTGTTCCGCGCGCCACAATGTCTGGCGCGCAATGCCCATCAAAATCCGGACATCGTCCTCGGTCAGTTTTCCCCTGGAAAAAATGCGGCGCACGCCCAGCATCATATGCTGGGCCTTGTCCGTTTCCATGAATCCGATTTTCAAAAGCGCCTCCTGCCACATGGCGAACATGCGTTCTTTCATGCGCGTGTCGGCCTCCGGTGATTTTTCGCCCAGCGGCTCAAAACTGCCCGAGGCCGTGAACAGTTCGTAGGCGCAAATCATGACGGCATGGGAAAGATTGAGGGAACGATATGCGTTTGAGGAGGGAATTTGAATCAGACGATTGCATAATTCCAGTTCGGAATTGTTCAAGCCATTGTCCTCCGGTCCGAAAACCAGGGCCGCTTTGCCCTGCTGTGCCGCCTCCAAAATGAAGGGCGCGGCTTCCCGCGGGGTGACCGCGTGCTGGCGGTATAAACCAAGCCGGGCCGTGGCGCCGACCACCAAAACACAGTCGGCGGCGGCTTCCTCAATGGTCGCCGCGGATTTATGGTTGGTAAGAATGTCATGGGCCGCGCAGGCCATTTTGCGCGCTTCATCCCAGTTGATATTTGCGGTGCCGACCAGCGTGAGATCGGAAAGGCCCATGTTGGCCATGGCCCGGCAAACCGCGCCGATATTGCCGCCATAAATCGGCCGGCAAAGCACAATCCGGATATTGTCAAGCGGCGGCATATTTATTTGATCTGGCGCAAAACCTGTTTGAATTCGGGGCAGGCCGAGGTTTCCAGGAGTTCAAAGAGGCAGCTTTCCGCGCTGCTGATGTCGGCGCCGAGGGCCTGCATCCTTGCGAGCCCGATTGCATTGTTTGCTGCCGTGCGCGCGCCGACGGCGTCGGCCATGATTTCAACGGCATATTTTTCACCAATAAGATCGGCTGTTGTTTGAAAAACGCAAACGTGGGTTTCAATGCCGACGATGATCACCTGTTTTTTGCCCGACTCTTTCAACGCCCTCATGAATTGCGGCTCGCGCCAGCAGCTGAACGTTCTTTTGGCTATTCTGGGGCATTGGTCCAAAGCCGGCGCCAGCGCGGCCACCGTCGGGCCGATGCCTTCCGGATATTGTTCCGTGACAATAACCGGCACCTTGAGGATTTTACAGCATTCTATAAGAAGCAGGGTGTTTTTGACCAGCGGGGAGGAATCGTGAATTTGAGGCAAGAGACGCTCCTGCATGTCAATGACCAGCAGGAGGGCGTTTTGGCGCGAAAACATGTTTTTTTTCCTTTCCGTTTTGCGATAAGTTCACAGTATGAAAAATGAGGCCAAATAATGCAATCTATATTTTCCGCGTTTTGTCCATCTCCTTGATAGAGCGTGAATTACCGCTTCCATCTAATGCTTGACGCCGTCGGCTGAAAACAAATATTATACCCTCATGTCTTTTAATGGAATAAAAAGTTTTTTGAGCCCCCAGTTGCTTATTATCAGCGCGGTGGCCGTGCCGATTCTTGCCGGTTCCGCCCTCCTGATGCTGCCGTGTGCCAGCCGGGCAGGACAATGGACGGATGCGTTAACGGCGTCTTTTACGGCGACGAGCGCCATGTGCGTAACAGGCCATACGATTGTTGATACCGGTTCCTATTTTTCGCATTTTGGGCAGGGCGTTATCCTGGTTCTTGTCCAGATCGGCGGGCTGGGGTTTATGACCATGGCCATGACTTTTTTAATCATTGCCGGCCGCCGGCTCAGCGTGCGGAATGAAACGGCCCTGGCATTATCCATGGGCATGAACGACGCCCATCAGATCAGAAAATTTTTAAGGAGGACGGTTGCGCTGTCATTGCTGCTTGAGTTGTGCGGCGCCGTTATTCTTGCCCTGTGTCTGATGGTCCAGCGCGGTTTTCCGGCCGGCCGGGCATTTTATCACGGCCTGTTTCATTCCGTCTGCGCTTTCTGCAACGCCGGTTTCAGTCTCTATCCTGAAAGTTTAATCTGGATAAGGGAAGGTAAAATATTTCTGCTTACCATCATCAGTCTCATTGTGCTTGGCGGGATGGGGTTTCTGGTGTTGACCGAGTTTTATTATGAATGGCGCGTGCGGCGGAAAAAACATATGATTTTATCCCTCCACAGCCGGATGGTTACGGGCTGCACTTTGTTTTTGGTAATTGTCGGCGCTCTGCTTTTTGCGTTTTTTGAGTGGTGGAACACTTTATCCCCCCTGCCGACCTCCGACAAGCTGGTTTGCGCCCTGTTTCAATCCGTGACCGCGCGCACGGCTGGTTTCAACGTGGTTGACATGGCGCAGGTTGGTCCCGCCACAAGATTTATGACAGATGTGCTCATGTTTATCGGCGGCTCGCCGGGTTCAACGGCCGGCGGCATTAAAACCACCACGGCCGTTGTGCTCATCTTTACGGCCCTGGCCATGATTCGCGACCGGCGCAACATTGTCATTCTCGGGCGGACCGTTTCATCCGGCGTGGTTGGCGCGGCGCTTTCAGTTTTTCTTATCGGCCTGCTCGTCGTGGTCGGGCTCTTTGGTTGCCTGTTGATCACGGAGCAAAACAACATGAGCGCCGGCCGCTTCACCTTTGACACTTTGTTCTTTGATACTGTTTCCGCCTTTGGTACAGTGGGCCTGTCCGCCGGGACCGCGCCTTTGCTTACGGCGTCCGGCAAATTGATCATCATGGCCTGCATGTTTATCGGCCGGGTGGGGCCGTTGACTCTGGCGCTTTTTATCGGCACGCGTGAGGATAGGGAACTGGTAAGGTATCCAGAGGAAGATGTTATCATTGGTTAGGTCGTTCCGTTAAAACATATGACAGTTTTGCGGAGAAGTTTTTGGCTCAGCCAGAGGCTTCGCCCTACCGGTAGGGCGAAGCCTCTGGCTGAGCCGTCATTGGTTGCGGTCAAAGACCGCCTTAGGGGGCATATATGAAAAGAGTTGGCATTGTGGGGGCCGGCAAATTCGGCTCCAGCCTGGCGCAGGCGCTCGCGGAGCGCGGCGTGGAAGTGCTTGTTCTTGACCGGAACCGTGATGTTGTTGACCGTCTGGCCGGGGTCGTGGCCAAGGCCATGGAGGGCGATGCGGCCGAGGAAGGCACGCTTGACGCCGCCGGATTCCGCGATTGCGATATTGCCGTGGTGGCCGTGGGGTCCGACATGGAAAGCAGTGTGCTGGCCACGCTTATCCTGAAGGAGATGAAAATTCCCTGCGTTGTCGCCAAGGCGGCCGGCGATATTCACGGAAAAGTTCTGCAAAAAGTCGGCGCGGACCGGGTTGTTTATCCCGACCGCGATGTGGCCGCGCGCCTGGCGCGTTCGCTCGTCTCGCCTTCGGTTCTGGACTATGTTGAAGTGGCGGAGGGGATCAGCGTGCTTGAAATTGCCGCGCCCATGGAGTTTGTCGGCAAGACACTGGGCGAATTGCAGATCAGGAAAAATTACGGCGTTACCGTGCTGGTCCTGCGGCGGGCTCAGCAATCCGAGGGCAAGCCGGAAACCATTGTGAGTCCGGATGCGGACGACACGGTTGAACTGGGCGATACCATTGTCATTTTCGGCCTTGATGAAAAATTGCGCCGGCTGGAACAGGAGATGGGTTGATTTTGAAAATGACCGCCAAAATTATTCCGGCATTGTCCGCGCTGATGTGCTCTCTCGCCCTGGGACTTGCGGGCTGCGACAACGACCGCTTTGATCATACGCCGCCCGCGGGGCAGGGCACCCTGATTGTTGACGACATCATCGCGGACGACCTCCTTGTTTATGTGAACGGCCGTTCGGTGTTCACCGTTGATGGTTATGACCATGAACTCGTGGACCTGGCCCCCGGTCTATATCGGGTGGTCATTGACGAAAAACACGGTTTCCATTCCTATTACGGCGACCTGGATATTCTGGAGGGACAGCTCACCGTGATTGAAGTCAAGGGCTACTATTCCGCCGACTCATACGACGTGCGCATCTACTTTGATTAACCCCCCCTGGCTGGGGCAGGATGCCTCTCCCTTGCGGCCGGCCGGCTTCATTTGATCGCCGCCCGCGTTGTCTTGAGCAGGTTATCCCAGAGTTCCTTCGGCGTTTGAGAGTTTATCAGGTTTTCCCGCGCTTCCTTCTTTAAGAAAGATTGCGTTAAACCGGCCAGCAACCGCAGGTAGAAAACGCTCGCGGCGGTCGGGATGACGATGAAGAAAATGATATGGCTTAAGGTGCGGCTGGCGGAATCAAACTTGATGCCCTTGCGGCTGATGCCGAGGGCCAGCGTCAGGCCGCCTCCTTCCACGCCGCGCACATGCGGAAAAGATATTCCATGTTCAATGGCCGTGTGCATGATGGCTTCGCGCTTCAAGGCTTCATCCAGCAATTTCGCGCCGTTATCAACAAAGCCCTCCTCAACCATGCGCCCGGCCAGTTCGGCAATCACGTTGTCGCGTTCGGTTGCCCTTAAAGAGGGAATCATCAGTTCCTGGGAGGAAAAGCGCGCAATACCCGTGCGGCGGGGCGCAAAGCGTCCCCCCATCTTCTTGCTGACCCGGCGGGGAAGAAAATTCTGATAATAGAGGATCCTGGCGCAGTTGGGGCATTGCTGCATTTTTTCGCCGGCCCGCACGATTTGCACCAGGCTGACCGGAAGAATAAGGCCGCAGCCGGTGCAGACATTGTGCGAAATGGGAACGATTACCAGCAGGTCTTTCTTTTCAATTTTCTGAAATAACTGCCCGTGCTCCGGCGGCAAATTGTTGCGCAAAGACTGGATGGCCGTGTCAAGCTGCGACAGGCGGCCGGAAGACATGACCGCCTCCTGTTCCGATCTGATAAGAATAAGCTCCTGTAATTGGACCAGCATGTTAATCACGGGGTGCGTGTTCGCATGCCCCGCGTTTTTTGTCTCAAGCATAATAGTTTTCTCCCTGCTTATTGAATTGATTAATCTGGTGGCGACGCGGGGAGTCGAACCCCGGACCTAAGGCTTATGAGTCCTCCGCTCTACCAGCTGAGCTACATCGCCAAATTGTTCTTAGCATAGTTTTGTTTTGAAAAGTTGTCAATGATTTTGCGATATATGTTGAGCAAATTTTTTGCGGTCGTTCGCCGGGCAGGATTTGCGAAAAACAGCTCCGCTGTTGTCGGCGGTTTGGGCGGTATTCACGAAGTCACGAAAAAGCAGCCGGGTTCACCGGCGCCCTGAATTCATAAAATCGCTTGTAACCATGGCATAAGCGTTATGATTATGAATGCTTTCCATGCTTTCGCTTTCAATCTTGAACCAGGCAATCCGGCTGTCCCTTTGCAGTTTTCTGGCGACCGCCCGGGCAATATCCTCGGTGAAACGGGGGCGGCGATAGGCCCTTTCGGTGATATACTTTTCATCCTCTCTTTTCAAGAGGGAGTAAAGGCCGGCGCTGGCCTCGGATTCGGCGATTTCAATCAGCTCTTCAATCCACACCAGTTCATGACTGCGGATTTGAATCGTCAGAATGGCGCGCTGGTTGTGGGCGTTCAGCTCGCTGATCGCCTTGGAGCACGGGCAAAGGGTTGAAATGGGCGTTTTCACCTCCACGATTAAATCAGATTTCTGCGGGCGCGGGTGCTTGCTGTATCGGGCGAGAAAAGCGCACTGGTAATTCATCAGCGATTTTGCGCCTGAAACCGGCGCGGATTTTTCAATAAAGTAGGGGAAACGGATTTCCAGGTTGGCTGTTTTTGAGTCAAAACGCCTGCTCATCGTCCGCAAAATTGCGCTGATATTGCGCAGGGAAATATTACCCCGCGATTCGTTGAGGATTTCCACAAAACGGGACATGTGCGTGCCTTTGAAATGATGGGGCAGGTCAACATACATGCAGACCTCCGCCACGGTATGCTGGACTTTGTTTTCGCGGTCAAGGACCGAGATCGGATATTTCAGGTCCTTGATGCCGGCTTTTTGAATCGGGATTTTCCGGCGGTCACGCCGGTTCTGTACGTCTTTTAACATGGCTTTTGTTTCTGATTAGCAGGATATGGGCCGCGCGGCAAGCAAATTTATTCGCCTTCGTCAGCATGCCCCGCAGCCCCGCCGGCAATACTGTCTCAACCATATCATTTCCTTTCTATCTGTCTGCCGAGCGTCAGCGTTCAGGCTGAGCCCGCCGCAGGCGGGCGATAGCGGAACGATCTTGCCGTTCAGGCGCGCTGTCAAGCATTGCCTGCATCTGCCGATTCGGCCGTCTTGCGTGCCACGACCATGATCTCTATTTCGTCCAAGTTAAGCATGCCTCTCCGCCAGTTCCCCGCGGTTCCGCCCCAGACGTTGAGCGCGGACATGCCCGCGAGACGACAGAGCAGGGCCAATTCCGTTGGGATGAAGGCACGTTCCCGAACCGGTATCGGAGGCAGACCTTCGCGCGGTGGGTGTGCTGAGGACGCAACCAACAGGTCTGTGACCAGGATTTCATTGATCGTCATCCCGGCGAGATTACAGTCAATGAATTTGACATTTGACATATCCACCTTGCGGAAGGTGCTGTCGCACAGCATGGCCTCTTCAAACGTAACCGGTCTCTGGCGTGCCTGCTGGCCGTTTTTATCCGGCGGCGGGCCGATATGCCTGAACGTGGCGCCGCCTATCTGGGCCGCTGAAACCTGTATGTCGCTAAGATTGATATTGTGAAGCTTTGTTTTGCTCAGGTTCACGTCGTCGAAATCAGATCCGGATAGATTCACATCGTGAAACTTGGAACCGGAAATGTTCGCATGTTCAGCGAGATGTTTCCCACATTTGATGGTTGGTTTCATTTGTCTCATCCTTTCATCTTTGGCTAAACGATAGCCTTCAGCGGTGGTTGGACGATTTTTTATTCGAAAAGATCGCTGTGTGTGCCTGTGCGCTCCAGCCGGAGATATTCATTTGTCTTGGTGTAAATCAGCGCCCAGTCTGATTCAATGTGGCAGTCCCGGCAATACTTCCATTCGCCCGAAAGCGGATGGTCTCTGTGGCGGGGATCAAGGGGATCGTCGTTTGCCAATTTCCGGACTACAACTTTAAGTTTCTCCAAGTCCTTGCCTCGCTTTTGCATCCGTTTGACGTCCTTGGAGAATTGCGTTGTCTGCAAGAGTTGTTTCATTTCTTCCAGCTCGCAAACATGTCGTCCAGAGTATCATGGCGCTCGATGTCTTTTCCATTCCGGCTCTTCTCCAGAGTGACGCGGGTCAATTCATTTGGAATTTCCACTGAAAAGGGCAAGCCATGCCTCAGCGATATTTGCCGGTAGAAAATACGAATGGCATCCGTTGGTCTTAATCCAAGTTTGTGCAAGACGCGTTCGGCCGCATTCTTGGTTTCGGGCTCTATCCTGGCATGTATGACGGCTGATTTATTCATGGTTATAATGTGTCACATACGCAACACGTTGTCAATTTTTTTATTCCAACGGGGCAAATCACCTTCGTTTTGCCTGTCTCGGGCAAAACGTAAGGTGAATTTGATGGTGTGCGCCCAGCATGGGCGCGTTGCAAGTGGGGTGCAAGTCCCCTGTAGGAGGACCGCACGGTAATACGTGAAAGAACTACTACTCAAAGCCAACTCTGAAAGGGTAACCGATCGGGGGGAGGAAGGCTAG
>Ga0074199_1001234_pt1 | contig 24709 bp, 22 predicted proteins | sample EPASupsiteSAE347_FD_64528 | JGI IMG/M metagenome (GOLD analysis project Ga0074199, IMG submission 64528) | Bioremediated contaminated groundwater from EPA Superfund site, New Mexico - Sample SAE3-47 | ecosystem: Environmental > Aquatic > Deep subsurface > Groundwater > Contaminated ... | reverse complement strand
TGCCCAACGATCCGTGGGGCAATCCCTATCAGTACCGCAATCCCGGCGAGCATGGCGAGGTGGATATCTATTCCTACGGGCAGGACAACCAGCCCGGCGGGGAAAAAGAAAACGCCGATATTGGCAGCTGGGAATAATCCTTCCCGGCAGAGGCTTCGGCCCTCCTATGCAATCCGTCTTCTTTCGTAAAAAAGTAAGTTTTCCCGTGGGGGTGTCTCGTTATGGCGCGGTCTTTGGGGAAAAGATCCCCTCTTCGTGCCCGGTGGTTTTTGGGCTACCCGCTTACGGCCAACGCAGGGAATGATGCAGAAGGCGGACAATATGCACATCCCCTTTTCGAACCCGGTACACAACAACAAACGGAGTGCCGGAAACAACAAGCTCCTTCGTATCCGCTAATCGGCCCGGCCTGCCCAAGTTGGGCTGCTCTTGCAGAAGTTCCACTGCTTCCCTGACCCGGCTTGCCATTCGCCTTGCCGCAGTGGGGTTGTCCTGGGCAATGTACTCGCCTGCCGCTTTCAGGTCATCAAGCGCGGGCGCAGTCCATTCAAGTCTTCGCATTCCTTCCCCATGTGTTGAGGATAGCGATAGCTTGCGCATGGCTTTTTAGGTCGCCACGATCTGCGGCGGCAAGCCCCTCTTTGATAGCTTCCACCTGCCATTCCTGGACATTGAGAAATTCTTCAATTGCCTGTGCCGCCAAAAATGACTTTGACCGATGGGTTGTTTGCGCCAAGGCTGCCAATCGCTCAGCCAGATCAGGGGATACCCGTGTGGAAACCAATATTGTTTCATTCATTCAGCTCTCCTCTTTGGATTGTATACATTGTCATCATAAATGATGATAGCATGGCCTGAAGAGAGATACAAGCCTGTATTCGTCGATTTTACAGTGAGATAGTCCTATCGCTTCCTGACGATTTTGTACGGCTTCCTCGATGGTTTCCCCCTGGCTTGCCGTTCCCACCTTGGGGTATTCGGCTACGTAAGGTCGCCTTCTTTGTGCACAGCAGCGGTGAATGTGTTCATTGGGGCACCTCATTTTCTGCCACGGGGCGGCTGAAGTTTTTTCAGTCGCCCCTTTTTCACCGTGCGCTTATTTCCCCACCAGCCGCTCCAAAATCCTGTAGCTCCGCGCCACCATGTTTCTCGGCTCCACCATGAGGCCGGCCTGGATCATGGCGTTGTCGAAGATCTGCTCCACCACGCTTGCGGCCACCTCACCATCCTTTTCCTTCAGCCCGGCCAGCCCCTTGATCAGGGGATGGGAGGTGTTGATCTCCAGATTCTTGCCGCCGAACTGCTGCAGCCCCTGGCCCGAGGCGCGCATGATCCGTTCCATGCTGCTGGTGACAAAGCCGTCGGGGTTGACTACCATGGCCGGGCTGTCGGTGAGGCGTTTTGAGGCGATGACCTCTTTTACCTGCTCGCCCAGCACCTCTTTCATCCATGTGGTCAGGGTTTCGGAATCCTTGGCGTCCATGGCCTCGGCCTGGGTTTTTTCCTTGTCCGCCTCGGTTTCCGCGGGAGCCTCGGGCAGATCGAGATCGCCGCGGTCGGCGGAGACCAGCTTTTTCTCGGCAAAGGCGCCCAGGTGGCTCATGGCGAAATCATCGATGGGCTCCAGGGTGTAGATCACCTCGATGTTGCGCTTTTTGAAGGCCTCGATGTAGGGCCCGTTTTCAATGGCCTCGCGGCTGGGGCCGTTGATGTAGAAAATCTCCTTCTGGTCCTCGGGCATGCGTTCCACATACTCGGCCAGGGAGGTGAAGACGCCGCTCTCGGTTTTGGAGGACTCGAAACGCAGGAGCTTGGCCGCCTCCTCGCGGTAGGCAAAGTCCGAGATCACCCCTTCCTTGATAAACATGCCAAAATTCTTCCAGAACTCGGTGTACTTCTCCGGCTCGCTCTTGGCCAGCTCTTCCAGGAACTTGAGCACCCGCTTGCTCACCACCTTGTTGATCTTGGCGACCAGGGCGCTGTCCTGCAAGGCCTGGCGGGAGATATTGAGGGGCAGATCCTCGCTGTCGATGACCCCGCGCAAAAAGCGCAGCCATTCCGGGAGGATGGTCTTGCTGTGCTGCTCGATGAGCACCCGCTGGCAGTACAGGTTGACCCCGGGGTCCATGCGGCCGAAACCCATGGCCTCGAAATTCTCCTTGGGGATGAAGAGCAGGGTCTTGATGGCCAGGGGAGCGTCCGCGGAAAAATGGAGCCTGGCCAGGGGCTCGTCATAGGCATTGGCGATGAATTTGTAAAACTCGGTGTACGCCTCCTCGCTGACCTCGCTTTTGCCCAGGGTCCAGATGGCCTGCACCGTGTTGACTGCCTCGCCCTTGAGCTTGATGGGGAAGGGGACAAAGCTGGAATACTGCTTGATGATCCTCCGGATGGTAGCCTCGTTGGCAAACTCCTTGGCCTCGCCGGTGAGTTCCAGGGTGATGCTGGTGCCGCGCCGGATGCCGGGACACATGGCGATGGTGAAGGTGCCCCCGCCGTCGGAGACCCATTCGTGGCCCATGTCGTCCATGCGGAAGGAGCGGGATTTGACCGTGACTTTCTTGGCCACCATGAAGGCGGCGTAAAAACCCACGCCGAACTGGCCGATGAGGTTCACGTCCTTGCGGTCCGCTTCGGAAAGCTTGGAGAAAAAGGTTTTGGAGCCGGAATGGGCGATGGTGCCCAGGTTGGCCTCCAGTTCGCCCCGGTCCATGCCGATGCCGCTATCGGTGATGGTGATGGTGTTTGCCTGTTCGTCAAACTCGATGCCGATCTCAAGAGGCACATGGCTGTCGAAAACCTCCTGCTCCATCACGCTCTGGTGCCGGAATTTTTCCAGGGCGTCCGCGGCGTTGGAGATCAATTCGCGCAGGAAGATCTCTTTTTCCGTGTAGAGCGAATGGATCACGATATCGAGCATCTTTTTTACTTCGGCCTGAAACTCCTTGGTCTCTGTTTGGGGGGTGGTTTTTTCGGAACTCATTGTTTCTCTCTCTGGAATGGATTCGTTGGGGCGTTGCTGGCGCGTACGCCCGTGGCCCGATGGTTCTTTTTTTGCCGAACCGGCAAGTTGGCTCAAAAAATAATCATCCCCATGGCCCTGTCAAGCCAGACAGGCTGAGATTCGCAACTAGCAGTGTTGCTGGTGTTTTTGTAACACCTCCTAGATATTTACAACCGCGTCCGAATATGTGATAATCCCCCCGTTGGGATCGGTTTCATGCGCCCGCCATGGCCCATGGACAGCCCAAATCCTTTTAACCACCGGGAAAAGCGATGATCGATGTAGCCGCGGAGTATGTCAAGGATGTTGAAAAGATAGCGCCGTGTCCGGAGGTGGCCCTGGACGTGCTTTCCATGGCCCACGCCCCGGATTGTTCCATCCCCAAGCTGTCGGAAAAGATCGAACAGGATCCGGGCCTTACCGCCAACATGCTGCAGATGGCCAACTCCGCCTACTTCGGCCACATGAAAAAAATCACCTCGGTCAAGGATATCATCGTCCGCATGGGGGTGGATGCGGTCAAGATCATCTCCATCACCAGCGCTTCGGTGGGGCTGCTCAGGTCGCCGCAGGCTGCCTATGCCCTGGGGAGGGGCGAACTCTGGCGCCATTCCTTCGCCGTTGCCATTCTGGCAAACATCATTGCCCGGTATGCCAAGGCCCGGGACACCTCCGCCATTTACACCGCGGGGTTGCTCCATGACGTGGGCAAGGTGATCCTCGACCGGCCGTTGCAGCTGGAGAGTTATAACCGGAGTGAACACGACGAAGAGGTGGCCCTGTTGACCGTGGAGCGGCGGTTGCTGCATACGGATCACGCCGAGGTGGGCATGGCTCTCCTTGAAAAATGGGGCTTGCCCGAGGCGGTTTCCGTTCCGGTCGGCCTGCACCATGACCTGACCCAGCCCCAGTCAAAGAGGCTGGGTTCCAAGATCATCTATCTGGCCGACCAGCTGGTGCATCTCACCGAATACGACGCAGGCAGTGCCGGGGATTTCTTTTTTGATGTGCTGGCCTATGAGCGCCTGAAAGGGGAGCTGCCCGAGGTGCCGAATTTTGAATGCAACATGCGGTTGATCATCGAAGAGTTTGTCGATAAATATCACGATGCCGTCGCGGTGTTCAGCCTTTAAGGGATCGTTTCCGTAGCCCACGGGTCACAATAAAAAAACGATCGGACTGAGCCTGTCGACGGCCAGTATTTGTAAGGGAACAGCGGTTCGACAGGCTCACCGCGAGCGGTAATTGTTTTAGCGGAACATCCCTTGGTTCGGCCCGACCTTCTCCGCAGCGTTATCTCCTAGGCTGCTTCCCCGATCAGCACCGCCTCCTGGGTATGCATGAGGCAGTCGATGTCCAACAGGATCGTTACGCCCTCGGCGAGTTTGGCCATGCCCAGCAGGCACTGGCTGTCAACCGTGCTGCCGAATTGGGGCGGATCTTCCACCTCCTGTTCCTTGATGGAGACCACCTCGGACACTGCGTCGACAATGATGCCGATGAGCCGGGAGCCGGTAAGGCCGGAAACCTCCACCACGATGATGCAGGTGCGGTCGTCGTACTCCGCGCCCTCCATGCCGAACTTGCTCCGCATGTCCATGACCGGGATGACCTTGTCCCGCAGGTTGATGACCCCTTTGAAAAACGGCGGCATCTGCGGCAACTCGTGGATGGTCATCAGCCCGATGATCTCCCGGACATCGAGGATGCCCAGACCGTACCGCTCCTTGCCCAGGGTGAAGATCAGGTACTTGCCTTCGCGGGAGGCAAGGGACTGGTCGAGGCCCAGCTTCCGGGCCGCGCCACGGGGCGGAGCAATTTCCTGGCCCGCTCCTGCCGCCACCGGCGGATGCTTGCAGGCGATATCGGCAAAACGGGTGTCGACAAACCCGGCGAGATCGATGCGCCGCCCGATCTCCATCTTGCTGGTCATGTAGTCCTGGATGGTTTCCAGATCTTCCATGACCGGATAGAGGTTGTCCGTGGTGATCCCCTGGGGGTCTGAGAGCACGGCGCGGAGCAGCCCGGGTTCGAGGCCGATCTTTTTCTGGGGGTCGAGAAAGGTTACGGCGATCTCCGCCGCCTCGTCCACATGATCGCGGATATGGATGCCGGATTCCACCAGCATGGTGGTGAATTCCTGCACCGCCTCGGGGTATTTTTGGATGATCTCATCCCGGAAGACCACCACGCAGCAGGGGTGATCCTGCCAGACCTCGCTGGAGAGGAACTGGCGCTCGGCAATGCCCGCGGTAATGGCCCGGGAGCCGATGGGTTCGGCCACCAGAAAACCGCTGGCTTCGGGATTTTCTTTTAAAAACTCCGGCATGGCCACCGGCGGCACCACGTCAAAAAGGACGTTGACCGCTTCCTTGCCCGCCACCCCGGGCCGCAAGCCCATCTGGGTGAAGTACATGTGGGCGAGCATGTTGTGGATCGACATCTTGTGGGGGATATAGAAGGTCTTGTGCTTGAAGAACTGCTGGTACGGCTTGACATACTTGCCGGTCTTGTTGCGCACGCAGATGCTGCCGTTGCGGTGGGCGAAAAGCACCAGCTTGATGGGCACCCCGTAGCTGAACAGATCCATGGCCATGGGCGCCAGGATGAAGGCGCCGTCCACCTCGCCGTTTTCCAGGGCGGTCTGCACCGGGTTCCAGCCCGGCATGCAGAGGGTGTCCAGACTGAAGTGCTGCGGGTTTTTCCGGCCCGAGGCCACCTGATGCTTGAGCACGCCCAGGGCCAGATGGTCGGTGATCTGGATATGGGCCATCTTGAGCTTGACCTTGCCCTCGGCGCTGATCTTGGGGCCTTCCTCTTTCTTGGGGGCCGCGGCCTGCTTGAAGCCAAAAATCTCATCGATGAGGATCTTGAGTTCGTCCGGGGTGAAGGGCTTGGCCACCACGCCGTTGGCTCCGGCCTCCTTGGCCTTGGCCACATAGGCTTTGTCGCCGTGGCCGGTGGCCATGAGAAAGGGGAGGTGCTTGAAAGCATCGTGCTCGCGCATCCATTGCAGGAGCTGGTAGCCGTCGCAGTTGGGCATGGACCAGTCGCTGATGACCAGGGCGATGTCCGGATCGGCGGTAAGCTTTTCCATGGCGTCGTTGCCGTCCACCGCCTCGACGATGTTGGTGAAACCGACCTGGCCGAGAATCCGGGCCTCCATCTTGCGCATGGTTCCGGCGTCTTCAACGAGCAAAATCTTCATTTGCGGATCAAGGGCCATTGTGCCACCTCCTTGGTTCAATATAGATGAAGAAGCGTGTTTCGGCAAGAAGGCAGAAAACAGGAAAACGGCAAAGGGGCAAGGAGGGCGTCCGAGAATTTTTTGGGGCGGTGGAGGCGCGAAGGTTTTATAATGGGTGTTCGCGCTATGATGGCTTTTTTACTTCAGGATATGTGCATGACGGAAAAAATTCTCTACACCCTCCATGAAACCCAGGCGCTTCTTGAGGAAGGTTCGGTGTTGCTGGTGGATATCCGCGATCAGGACACCTTTGCCGAAGGGCATATCCCCGGAGCGGTGAATATGCCGGAGATCTTTTCCTTCTTGAGCGAGAGCAACCCGGAGGGGTTGGCTGCCTTGCAGCGCACCTTTGCCGCGAGTTTTTCCCGGGTTGGCGTCACCCATGACCAAAAGGTCATTTTTTACGAAGACAGCTTCGACACCCGGTATGGCGCGTCCTGCCGCGGGTATTGGCTGGCCCGTTATTTAGGCCACCGGGATTGCGGCATTCTCGACGGCGGTTTCTGGGCCTGGCAGCAGTACGGCCTGCCCGAGGAAACCGTTGAAATCCCGCCCACTCCCAGCCGGTTTATCCCCCACCCCAACCATACCATGATGGCCACCCGGGAAGATGTTTTCATGGCCTTGGGCGACCCGGGGACCATCCTCCTCGACAATCGGGATGCCAACGAATGGCTGGGCCACACCTCCTCGCCCTACGGCTTCGATTTTGCCCCCAGGCGGGGGAGGATTCCCACCGCCCGCTGGATTGAATGGTACAGCTTCATGAGCAGGGACGCGATCCCGGCCTTCCGCCCCGCCCATGAAATCCGGGCGTTGTGCGCCAGCCAGCGGATCTTCCCGGACAGCGAGATCATCATCTTCTGTTTCAAGGGGTCGCGGGCGGCCAATACCTATGTGGCCTTGAAGCTGGCCGGATTCAACAGGCTGCGGGTCTACTTCGCCTCCTGGAACGAATGGTCCAGGGATCCGGACCTGCCCATCGAGAGCGGTGAGCCGCGGGGTGAAAAGGGTTAGGGCTGCGCAGGAAGCCGTGAAGGGGGCTGGGGCTCAGCCCGTTTTCACCAAGCCGGTGCGGATGGCGAATTTCACCAGCTCCGCGGTGGAATGCAGATTGAGTTTGTTCATGATCCGTTCCCGGTGCCGGGAGATGGTCTTGGGGCTTAAGGCAAGGATCTCGCCGATCCGTGGGGTGGTGTTGCCTTCGGCCACCAGCTCCAGCACCTCCCGTTCCCGCATGGTCAGGGCGTGCAGGCCGGGGTGTTCGGCATCCTTCGCGGCACCCTGGGCCTGGCTGGCCAGCTCGTTGTAATCCTCGAGCAGCCAGCGGGCCAGGGCCGGCAACAGATAAACATTGCCCGCCGCCACGGAACGGATGGCCGCCACCAGTTCATCGGCCGCGGCTTCCTTGGTGAGATAGCCCTTGGCCCCGGCCTGGAGCATCTGGAAAAAATACTGTTTGTCCTCGTGCACCGTCAGGGCGAGGACAAGGCAATTCGGGTGCAGGCCGATAAGTTTTTTTGTTGTTTCAATGCCGTCCATCAGCGGCATGCTGATATCCATCACCACCACATCCGGGGCAAGCCCGGCAACCTTACCCAATGCCTCGACCCCGTTTCCCGCTTCGCCCACCACCTGGAAATCAGGCTGGGTTTCCAGCAGGGATTTCAGGCCCGTGCGGACCATTTCGTGGTCATCGACCAGCATTATTTTAACCATCACAACCTCTTTGGGTTACCGCTGTTTCACGAAGCCAGGGCTTAAAGGCCATGGCGGGTTGCGCTAATGATACCAAACCTTGGCGCGAATTCCGCACTTTTTTTGTCGCGGGCTTTTTTCTTGCCACTCCTTGGGAAAAATGGTCAATTGCCCCCAACCCGATTCTTTCCCCCTCATAACCACATCCGCGCAGCCTCGTCCATGGAATTTTCCGCAATCCTGCTCATCTCCCTGGCCTTGGCCGTGGATGCTTTTGCCGTGGCCCTGGCCGCCGGGGTCAGCCTGTGTCAGGTCAACCCCCGGCAGATGTTCCGTCTGGCTTTTCATTTCGGATTTTTTCAGGCCGGAATGAATATCCTCGGCTGGCTTGGCGGTCTCACGGTCCGCTCCTATATCGAATCCTTTGACCACTGGCTCGCCTTTGGGCTCCTCGCCTTTGTGGGGATCAAGATGATCTGGGAAGCGATCCGGGAGGTAAAGGAGGAGGGTGAGGGAATGGACCCGACCCGGGGGCGGATGCTCATCACCCTTTCGGTGGCCACCAGTATCGATTCCCTGGCCGTGGGGTTGAGCTTTGCCGTGCTTGAGGTCAGTGTTTGGCTTCCGGCCCTGGTCATTGGCCTGGTTGCCTCGGCTCTCACCGGACTCGGTTTGCGGCTGGGCTGTCTGCTCGGCTCGGCCTCGCGCCTGGGCTCCCGGGCCGAGATTGCCGGCGGCCTGGTTCTGCTCGGGATCGGCATCAAAATTCTCCATGAACACGGGGTGTTATAGTCACCCGCCCCCTCTATTCCCATACATTTACATTGCATTCTAAAAAGGGCGCTGGTATGTTTTTGCGTCTTGACCTACCTTTATCTTTCCTGTCAACAACACCCCGCGGCCCGCGCCGCTGGTTATCGGAGAACCTGTGATGAGTATTCGAGAAGACGCGATCAGGGGCACATGCACCCCTCTTTTTGAAAATTGTGCCGCCAACGAGAACATCACGGCCCAGGCCCTGATGCAGGGGGTGGCCGAGGGGACGATCTGCATCCCCAAGAACAAAAACCACCAGTTCGACAAGATCATGGCGGTGGGCAAGGGCTTGTCCACCAAGGTCAACGCCAATATCGGCTCCTCCAAGGATTATCCCGAGGTGAGCCAGGAGCTGCAGAAGCTCTGCGTTTGCCTCAAGGCCGGGGCCGACACGGTGATGGATCTTTCCATGGGCGGCGAGCTTGACGCCATCCGTCGCGAGATCCTGAAAAGCTGCCCCATCCCCCTGGGCACCGTGCCCATCTATCAATCCATTGCCGAGGTGGTGGAGAAGCAGAAGAAAAAGATCGGCGAGGTCACCGTGGACCAGATGTTCAAGGGCATTGAGCAGCAGGCCCGGGACGGCGTCGATTTCATGACCATCCATTCCGGCATCACCCGCTCCACCCTGGAGAGGGTCCGCAACCACCAGCGGCTCATGGGCGTGGTCAGCCGGGGCGGCTCCTTCACCATCGAGTGGATGAGCTACAACAAGAAAGAAAACCCCATGTACGAGCATTTCGACGAGCTGCTCGCCATCCTCAAGGAGTACGAGGTCACCCTGAGCCTGGGCGACGGCATCCGCCCCGGCTGTCTGGCCGACGCCACCGACCGGGGCCAGGTTCAGGAGCTGATCCACCTGGGTGAATTGACCCAGCGCGCTTGGGAGGCAGGGGTGCAGGTGATGGTCGAGGGGCCGGGCCACATGCCGCTCAACCAGATTCAGGCCAACATTTTGCTCCAGAAGCAGCTTTGCCACGGCGCGCCCTTTTATGTCCTGGGCCCCCTGGTCACGGACATCGCGCCGGGCTACGACCATATCACCGGCGCCATCGGCGGGGCCATCGCCGGGGCGGCAGGCGCTGATTTCCTCTGCTACGTCACCCCGGCCGAGCATCTCAAACTGCCCAGCGCCGAGGACGTGCACGAGGGGGTCATGGCCTCCCGCATCGCCGCCCATGCCGCGGACATTGCCAAGGGGCTGCCCGGCGCCATTGAAAAGGACATCGCCATGGCCAAGTGCCGCAACAATCTCGATTGGAAAGGCCAGATCGATCTCTCCATCGACCCGGACAAGGCCCGGCGGTTCCGGGAGGAGGGGAGTTCCTACAAGGGCGACGCCTGCAGCATGTGCGGCTCGTACTGCGCCATCAAGGTGTACAAGCAGGCCACCGCGCCGGACCGCTTGCAGAAATAAGTTCGTATTCGTAATCACACCACAGAGGGAGGACGTACTGTATGACCGAGTTTCTGGGGCAGATTGTCGATTTTTTGAACAGCACCAATGTGCCGCAACAGTTCCGCGAGGTTGATTTCAAGGGCCTTTTCACCAATACCTGGTTCCTGGTTCCCTTTATCGGATTCATCTGCTACAACCTCTACAAACAGGCGGTGGATACCCTGGTTCTCACCGGCCTCGGCTTCGGCCTCTGGCTTTTTTCCGGAAGCCGCTACATGGAGGGGCTGGTCGTGGACGGGACTCTCCAGATCGGTAAGGTGCTGCCCGTGGCCGGGGTGTTCATCGGGGCCATCGCCATTGCCGTGTATTTCCTCTTCATGCGCACCGACTGATTTTTTTCAGGGCGCGACAACCGTGAGCAACCGGATCAAGGCGATCCATACCCGTCTTTTTGACCATTTCGGGCCCCAGCACTGGTGGCCCGGTGAAACCCCCTTCGAGATCATGCTCGGCGCGGTTCTGACCCAGAACACCAGCTGGCGCAACGTGAGCATGGTCATCGAGGCGTTGCGCCAGGAGGGGCTGCTTTCCTTTGAAGCCCTGGAAGCGCTGCCCACGGAGGTGCTCGCCGAAAAAATCCGGCCCTCCGGCTACTACAACCAGAAAGCCAAGCGCCTCAAGGGGCTCTTTGCCGCCATCCGTGAAGACAGCGGGGATCTCGACTCCTTTTTCGATCAGGATACCCACACCCTTCGGGAAAAGCTGCTGGCAGTCAAGGGCATCGGTCCGGAAACCGCCGATTCCATCACCCTCTATGGCGCGGGCAAGCCGGTGTTCGTGGTGGATGCCTACACCTACCGCATCCTGCTCCGGCATGACCTCATTGCCGAAGACGCCGGGTATGAGGATATCCAGGATCTCTTCCTGGGCAAACTGCCCACCGATGCCCAGCTTTTCAACGAGTACCACGCCCTTCTCGTTCGTCTCGCCAAGGAATACTGCAAAAAATCCAACCCGCTCTGCGACAGCTGTCCCTTGCAAGGACTCTAGCCGTCATCCGTCCTGACAATTTCCGTTGTCACGATCAGCCGAAGATCCTGTTTGTGGATATCTTGTTCCGCGCGTGCGCGGCAATCCTGTCACCCGCAGTTTGCATGTAACTATTTGATTTTATGTGAAAAAATATCTTGACCAGACGCCGGGAATTTTTAATATTGGAAATTAAGAACTCAACTTTTTCCGAGGAGGCCGGATATGAAAAATGGACAGATGATGGTCAAGACCAAGACAAGAAGCAGCGCACTGGTAACAGACGGAATCGGCACCGATATCATGCAGGGTGCGGCAGTGGGCGTGGGCGCCATGGCGGCCGGCCTGGTGGGCGCCTGGTCGGTGAGTTGTCTCGTTGCCGGAGTTATCGCGGCGGGTGGCCCCATCGCCCTCGTCGCCAGCTGGTTTGGCGCGGTAACCGGGATCTGAGTGAGCTGACGGGATCCTGGCGGCTTTTCGGGGCGGAATCGGTTCCGCCCCGTTTTTTCAACGGCCGGAAAGGCAGGACAGTATGTGCCCCGGTGCAAAAGGCAGAAAGGTCTCCCGTCTTTCCCGGAGTTGTCCGGGAGTCCTCCTTCCGGCCGTCGTTTTTCATGCGCCCCTGCAGAGGGGCGTTTTTGCGTTCATCATGGCTCTCTTCGCTTTCCCCATCGGCAGGGTTTTGCAACCGGCCTCCTGTTGCGTCGTTCCCCGTTTCTTCCCAGGCAAAGGATTCTCACGAATGCAGGGTTCTGTTCCTTGTCTTGAACAATCCTTTCCTCTCTCCGGCCGGTCCGTTTTTCGGTTGACATGGGTTTCTAAAACCAAGTAAAGAGCTTTTGCAGGTTTGAATTGTGTCGGGGCGGTGCGGACCCCTGATTTTCTTGTCACCTTTTCCCCCATCCCCCTCGCGTCAACTCAAGCAAGCGATTGTTGTGTTTCCGGAGTTATCACTGCTCGGCCCACAATAATGAGGCGCTGGCCAGATCAACTCCGTCCCGGACAGGAGGCGTACTGACATGCTCACCGTGTACAAGCGCTTTGACCATCAACTGCAGATTGTCACCGACAGCGGTCCTGTGCCCAGATCCTGGATCCGCATGGTCAACCCGACGCCGGATGAAATCCGCACGGTTTCCGAGGCGACCAAGGTACCGGAAGACTTTCTCCGCGCCGCCCTGGACGAAGAAGAACGCTCCCGTATCGAAATCGAAGACAACTGCATGCTGGTGCTGACCAATTTCCCGATGTTGCGCGGGCCGGACATGTACGACACCCTGCCGTTGGGCATCATCCTGACCCCGGATCAGGTCATCACCGTCTCCCTGGAAGAAACCGAGATTCTGCCCGGAAACATCGTCGGCCCCGGGGCGCCGGCCTATTACAACACCGGCAAGCGCACCCGTTTTCTTTTTCAGATCCTCTACAAGACCGCCAAGGTCTATCTGCGTTACATCCATCAGATAAACCGCCAGACCGATGAAATCGAGCGGCATCTGCGAAAATCGATGAACAACGCGGAGGTGTTCCAGCTGCTCGACATGGAAAAGGGCCTCACCTACTTCACCGTGGCCTTGCGCGCCAACGGCCTGGTGCTGGAGCGGCTGCTGCGGCTCAGAAAAAACATGGCGCTGCAACATCTGCTGCCGCAGTATGAAGAGGATGAGGACATCCTTGAGGATGCCATTATTGAAAACCGTCAGGCCCTGGAGATGGTGAAGATGTATTCCGACATCCTGAGCGGCATGATGGACGCCTTCACCTCGGTTATCTCCAACAATCTCAATCAGGTGATGAAACTGCTCGCCTCCATCACCATCCTGATTTCCATCCCGACCATGATCTCCAGCTTTTGGGGCATGAACGTGGGGGTGCCCTTCCCGGATCAGCGGCTCGGCTTCTGGTTCGTGCTGTTTCTTTCCATGTCGCTGACCAGCCTGGCTGGGTATGTCCTCTGGAAAAAACGGATGTTTTAGGGTAACTGTCCAGCAGCACCACATCTGCTTCGGAGTCTCGCAGGCTCGCTTACCTGTCATCGGCCTGCTCATGTGCACTAGCACATTTCGCCGGCCTCTTCCGCGCATCCGCGGCGCTGCTGGACAGTTACCATTACAAGGGAAGCGCCTCGACGGCGGCTCAGGGGCGGCGCTGATCAAAGCGCCAGAGCAGCTGGCGGCAGACGCCCCGGATGATCTTGATTTCCTTTGATTTCAGCCCGATCCGCCCGAGAAACTGGCGGATGCTCTTCATCCAGTAGTCATCCTCCCCGTTTTTCAGAAAGCCGATGGTGGTAAGCGCTTCTTCCACATGGGTGAACATGGCCTCCAGCTCCCCCTTGTTGCCCTGTTTGGGCGCTGATGGGGGGAAGGCGTTGCGGCTTACCGCATCGAGAACGCTGTAGTGGAGTTCGTGGCAGAGGATGGCCACGGCCTGGGCCAGGTTGAGGGAGGAGAAATCCGCCGTGGGGATGGTGGTGATCTGGTTGCAGTAGCGGAGCTCCTCGTTGGCCAAGCCACGATCTTCGGGGCCGAAGAGCAGGGCGACCCGGTTGTTTGTAAGCTGGGGCAGAACCTCACCCATGAGCTGCCTGGGGCTGTTGACCGTGGTCCGTTTTCTGCCCTGCCGGGCCGAGGTGCCCAGTACCCAGCCGAAGGGGGCCAGGGCGCGGCCCAGCTCCTGGTGGTGTTCCAGGGTGTCGATGAGATGGGCCGCCTTGGCCGTGGCCAGGGTGAGCATCCTCTCGCGGTCGGGCATCTCCCGGCAGACGAGAATGAGCTTGCCAATCCCCATGTTCGCCGCGATCCTCGCCGCCGAGCCGATATTCTCGGCAAACTTGGGCGAGACCAGAACGATGGCCGCCTGGCCCATCAGCTCCCGCACCGTATCCTGCAAGCGATCACAGGGCACGACATCTGCTTTGTTATCGGCCTGAGGGCATACCGATGTATAGCCTTCAGGCCTCTGCCGCGCATCTGCCGCACCCTGTGACCGCTTGCGGTTTGGTGTGCAGCGTGGGGCTTGGTTATCTCCCCTGTGATCAGGTTCCGTATCCTGCATCGGTTCGCTCATTTTCCGGTAACACGCCGCTTCCGTGGCTGCGCGGCTGGTTTTTTGCGCGCTTTGACCGGGGCTTTCGCGCCCTTGGCCTTGCTCTTGATGGATTTGGCCAGGTCCGTGGCCTGGGCCAGCTTTTCCTCCACCACGAAATTGATGCGCCGCCGGGGAATCTCCACGCTGGTCAGCCGCACCCGCACCAGATCGCCGATCTGGAAGACGGTTTTGGTTCTCTGGCCGATGAGCCGGTGGCGGCCCTGCTCCAGTTCGTAATAATCGTCGCGCATCTCGGTGATGGGCACGGCGCCGTTGACAAAGACCTCGGTAAGCTCGACGAACAAGCCGAAGGCGGTGACCCCGGAGATGATGGCTTCAAAGGTCTCGTCGATCTTGTCGGCCATGAAATGGACCTGGAGCCGTTCCGTCATCTCCCGGTCGGCATCCACGGCCACCCGTTCCCGCTTGGAGAGAAAACCGCCGGACTCCTCGGTGGACACCGGTTCTCCGGTCGGCTTTACAGCCCCCTTTTTTTGCAGACTGGCGGCCAGGGCCCGGTGGACCATGAGGTCCGGATACCTGCGGATGGGGGAGGTGAAATGGGTGTAGTGGGTGGCGGCCAGGCCGAAGTGGCCGACGTTGTGCGGGGAGTAGCGGGCCTGCTGCATGGTGCGCAGCAAGAGATTGCTGATGATGTACTCCTGGGGGGTGCCCGCCGCCATGCTCAATACCTTGCCGAACCACTGGGGCGAGCCGTCGCCGTCGTCCACCGGGAGTCCCATGCTCTGGGCAAACTCGGTGAACTCGGCCACCTTGAGCTGGTCCGGCGGTTCGTGGATGCGGTAGAGGGAGTCGATCTTGCCCTGGTCCAACGCCTCGGCCACTGCCTCGTTGGCCGCGAGCATGAACTCCTCGATGAGCTTGTGAGCCTGGTTGCGCTCGCTGCGCTTGATGGTGGTTACGGTGTTGTCCTCGCCCAGCACCACCAGGGGCTCCGGGAGTTCAAAGCCGATGCTCCCCCGCTTGCTCCGCTGTTTTTCCAGGCTCAGGGCCAGTTGGCCCATGCGTTCCAGATCCTCCACCATGTCACCGTACTGGCCGCGCACCGCATCATCCTTGTCCACCAGGATCTGTTTGACCTTTGTGTAGGTGAGGCGGTATTTGCTGCGGATGATGCTCTTCATGAAACGCTTGGCCAGCCGGTTGCCGTGTTCGTCAAAATCCAGCATGGCGGTAAAGGTGTAGCGGTCTTCGTTGGGCACCAGGCTGCAGAGGTTGTTGGACAGCCGCTCCGGCAGCATGGGGATGACCCGGGTGGGGAAATAGACGCTGGTCCCGCGCTGGTAAGCCTCCATATCCACTGGGGTTTGCGGCCGCACGTAATGGCTGACATCGGCGATGGAGACGTAGAGGCGATAGCCTTTTTTCAGCGGCTCGATGGCCACGGCGTCGTCAAAGTCGCGGGCCGTTTCCCCGTCGATGGTCACGTGGGTTACCTGGCGCAGGTCGGTGCGGGAGGCAGACATTTTCACCTCCGGGTCCAGTCCTTCCACCTGGGTGAGCACCTCCTGGGTGAAGAGGTGGGGTAGGTCGAACTTGCGGATGACCATCTCGGTCTGCACCTGGATGTCCTTGGGATTACCCAGCACCTCGAGGATGATGCCGTCCAGGTTGCGCTGCCCGGCGGCAAAGGAGGTGACCTCGGCCAAGACCGCGTCGCCGTTCTTGGCGCCCCGGCTGTCCTCCTTGCGGATGACCAGATTGTACGGGAAGCGGCTGTCCTCCGGGGTCACCAGTCCGGTGTTGCCTCCGGCCATGTAAGTCCCCACCAGCCGGGTGGTGGACCGGCTCAGGACCGCGATCACCCGTCCCTCGTAACGATCATTGCGGCGGCTCGTCAACTGGACCAGCACCTTGTCGTTGTGGGCCGAGCCGCCCAGCATGCCGGGCGGGATAAAGACGTCCTGATCGATCATAAGCTCGGCCGGGGCCTCGGTGGGGGCGACAAAGCCATACCCCTTTGTGGTCACGCTGATCGGGCCGGCGAAGAGTTCCGCGCTCTTGCGCAGGGCAAAGGTATCCCGTTTGCAGGAGAGCACCTTGCGGCGGCAGAGATCATCCAGCACCCCCAGCACCTCCTGCCGGTTACTCTTGCTCAAACCAAGGGCTGCAAAGATGTCATGGGCCGAAAGCGGCATCTCCGCCGTGTAGAGCTGGCCCAGGATCTCGCCTTCAAACCGTGCTTCCTGGTGCTGGCGCCCCGGCCTGCCGCCTTCGCGCTGCCGTTTTCCCGGCCGACCCTGTTTGCTGCGGAAAACCTTTCTTCTCTGTGTCACGAATGCCTCTCTCTGCGGCTATTTTTTTAAAGAAATGGAAAATCATTGCACAAGGGCTGAGAACGAAATACCCTTACAAAATAACCTGACAACTGTGATTGTACCTTATTTACAGGGACAGATCATCCATTTCCCAATGACCGGATAAGAAAGACAGCGATCATTCATGGCCCCTTCCAAAAAATTTAATATAGCCGCCTATTGCGAGCGCATGGAGCAGGTTCTCGGCGGTCAGGAAGGTCCGGCCAAGGTCTTCTGGGAAGCGCTTTCCTTTGCTGTTTCCGCCCATCAGGATCAACGGCGCAAGTCCGGCGAGGCCTATGTCAGCCATCCCCTCCAGGTGGCGAAAATCCTCGTTGAGGAGCTGGATATCCGCGATCCGGAGCTGCTGGCCGCCGCCGTGCTCCACGACACGGTGGAGGATGTGCCCGAGGTGACCAGCGAGGTGATCGGCGGGATTTTCGGCAAGAACATCGAGATCATTGTCGACGCCTGCACCAAGATCGCCAATTTTTCCGGAGACAAGCAGACCTTCTACAAGCTGGTCCATCGCAAGCTTTTTTCCGGGGCCGCGGCCCATCTGGAAGTCCTCCTGGTCAAGTTGGCCGACCGCTTGCACAATCTGCGGACCATGGCTTCCATGCCCAAGGACAAGCGGCAGAAGATCGCCGAGGAAACCCTGGACATCTACGCGCCCCTGGCCAAGGTCATGGGGTTGAACTCCATCAAGCGCGAGCTGTACACCCTGGCCCTGATGTATAAATTTCCCCGGCAGAGCCAGAAGGTGCTGGCAGCCATCAAACGGCTGCAGGGCAGTGAAGAGGTGCTGGCCATCAAGCGCACCCTGGAAGACCGGATGAAGGAGGCGTGGATCACCCACGAGATCCGCCTCAACCCCAAGGGGCTGTGGGCCTATTATGATCCGGCCCAAAAAGTGTTGCACAAAACCATCGCCAACCCCCTGGAATTCATCATCGTTGCCAACGACATCCAGACCTGCTACCGGATTCTCGGGGTCATCCACCAGAACTATCCGCCCATCCCCCGCACCATCCGGGATTTTATCGCCAACCCCAAGGCCACCGGCTACCAGAGCCTGCATACCCGGGCCAACATCAAGGGGCGCAACTATCTGTTCAAGATCCGCACCGCCGAGATGACCACCTCCTCCCGCACCGGATTGGTGCGGGAATGGTTTGCCCACAAGACGGTTCCCTCCAGTTTCGAGGTGGAACTGCGGGAGATGCTCGATATCCTCGGGACGGAGGAGGATCTCTCCTACCGGGAGATGATCGCGGTCAGCGGCAAAAAAGCCATTTACACATACACTCCCAAGGGCGATCCGATTGAACTGCCCGCCCACAGTATCGTGCTGGATTTCGCCTTCAAGGTGCATACCGATGTGGGCAAGCGCTGCATCAAGGGAAGGATCGGCAAGCGGCAGGTGGAGCCCGACGCCCTGCTCGAGGACGGCGATCAGGTGGAGATCATCTGCCAGAAGGAGCCGGTGCGTTTCGAGCCGGAGATTCAGCAGCGCTGTCAGACCCCCAGGGCCCGGGCGGAGCTTTCCAAACTGTTCCGCCAGCGGCGCGAGTGGCTGGCCCGCATGATCGGCGAAAGCATCCTCCGCCAGGAACTCAAACGCTATGGGTTGCCCTACGAGATTCTGGAAAATCCGGGCATGGCAGGCATCATGTCTCCCCTCGGGGCAAGGGAGCTGCCGGAGCTTTTTCTTGGCTTGGGCGAGGGGAGATTCAGGCTGCGGGAACTCATCAACGAGATCAAACTCCGGCTGTACGCGGGCAGGGAAACCCTGCAGCCGCCCACCGGCAGCCTGAACCGCATCGAGCTTGCCACCCTGGACCCGGTCTGCATCAAATTTTCCCGCTGCTGCAACCCGGTGCCCACGGAAAAGGGGCTGTACGGCCTGCTCAGCGAGCGGGGGCTTTCCGTGCATCAGAAGGAGTGCTCCACCATCACCTCCCTCCACGTCCAGCGGGAGGATGTGGTGGAGGTGCGCTGGCGGCTCAAGGAGACCCCGGTGCCCAAGATGCAGACCATCCTCGTGCTGGAGGCCCCGTCCCGCAATCGCGTTTTGATGATGCTGGGCGTGGCCCCGGAAGAGATGAAGATCAGCGAGATCGATCTGCTTTCCAGCCAGCCGTCGCGCACCTCGGCCTGGCAGATCAACTTTCAGGTCGATACCCTGCAGGGGCTCAAGAACATCCTCGTTCACTTGGCCAAGACCGGGATGGCCTTCGAGTTCGGGCTGGAGCAGTAAACTGTTCCGCAGCACCACATCTGTGGCGCTGCGGAACAGTTTACTCCATTTCCAGCACCAAGCAGGTCGTTTTGCTTGCCTTTTCCCCCGCCTACAACTTCTCCCCCATGGCCAGATCCTCAAGGCCGTCGCGGTTTAAAATGGTGATCTGCGCCCCGTCAATACTGATCAACCCCTGTTTCGAAAGCTTGGTTAAAATGCGGGAGAGGGTTTCCGGGATGGTGCCCAGCAGGCTGGCCAGTTGGGCCTTGCCGATGTTGAGCTTCACCGTGTCGCTGTCCCCCTGCTGGGTGCTGAGAAAGAGGAGATGGGCCGCCACCCTTCCCGGCACCTCCTTGAGCGAGAGATCCTCGATCAGATGGGCGAATTTCTTGAGCCGCATGGACAGGGCCGCCAGCATGTTCATGGCCAGGGCCGGATTGGTCTGGATCAGGTCGATAAAGGCGCGGCGCGGGATGAAGATGGTCCGGCTTTTTTCGAGAGCCAGGGCATGGGCCGGGAAGGTCGAGCCGGTAAAGACCGCGGCCTCGGCAAAGGGCTCCCCAGGCCCGAAGATGTGCAGGATCTGCTCCTTGCCCTCCATGGACAGCTTGTAGATCTTGACCAACCCCTCCATGACCACATAGAACCCGGTGCCCGGATCGCCTTCGGCAAAGATGGACTGTCCACGGCGGTAGTCCTGGAGGGTGATGATCATGGCCAGCTCTTCATACTGCTCGTTGCTCAGGCCGCCAAAGAGCGGAACCTGCTTGAGAAACGACATAAGATCCATGGGCTACTCCTTTTGGGCCGGCGAACACGCCATGGCCCAGGCCAGGTTGTCCGCGAAAAAACAGAGTACGGAAATAAACGCAGGGCAGTCCTCCTGATCCCGGCCCGAGGCAAAATGCAGCGCCAGCGGGTCTTGCGGAGTACCGCAGCCGCCATGCCCCGCAAGCAAGCGGATCTCCTGCAAACCGAGCAGGGGGGTGAGCCGGACTGTTTTGCGCACCGCCTCCTTGGCCGCCCAGAGCATGGTGAGCCGTTCGGTTTCGGGAAAAAAGCGGGGCAGGGAGGCGGCCAGGATATCTTCTTCTTCCGGGGCGGCAAAGCGCTCCCTGACCCTCTGGATTCTGTCCCCCGGTTCCTGGATATCCAGCCCGCAGGGGAGATTTGCCGCCAGGGCGCCAGCCATCGGTCCGCTATGGGAGATGGAGATGAACGGGGCCACTGGGTGCGCCGCTGTTGCGACATGGGGGCGGCCGTCCTCTTCGGTCCGGATCATCATCTTTCGCCAATCCATCGCCGGCTCGCCCAGAAGCCCGGCAGCCGACCATTTGGCGGCGATCCGTCCGCCCAGCCACTCGGCGCGTCTTTTTTCCAGGTGAAATCCGGCCCATTGCGCCAGTTCGTCCGCGTTCAGATAGTGGCCTGCCGTGTCCGACGTGCAGCCGGACACGGCGGCGAGCGGTATGCCTCCCAGCCGCAGCCGGACCTCCGGGCTAAAGCGGTGTTGCCAGCAAGGCCAGTATTCTTCAAACATGGCTTGGGCTAACGCCATTGCTCCCTTGTTCATGAAAATCCTTGCCCTTGGCCATAAGTTTTTGTAAGCCGTATAAAAACAAGCACCAGAGACCAACCATGATGGACTCGTAACAGCGGCCCTTCGACAGGCTCAGGGCGAACGGAAAGTATTTAACGTATCGATCCGCTCGTGCTGAGCCTGTCGAAGCACCTGTCTGAAGCAAGTTCTGAGTTATTACGAGGTTGTCAGCCATGAACTCAATCGATATCGGCGTCATTGCCATCATTCTCATCTTCCTTGTCCGCGGCGTCTGGATCGGGTTTGTCCGGCAGCTCGCCTCCCTGGCCGGGCTCATCCTCGGCTACCTCTTTGCCGGCCGCTATTATGAGCAGATCAGTCCGCGCCTTGCCCCGGTGATTTCTTCGCCCCAGCTCTGTTTTTTGGTGACCTACGTCCTGCTGTTTCTCGCGGTATTTCTCGCGGTTCTGGCCCTTGGCTTTGTGCTCAGAAAGGTCATGAGCGTCTCGCTGCTTGATTGGTTCGACCGGCTCATGGGCGGGATTTTCGGTCTGGTCAAGGCAGGGGTGCTTGCCACGGTTCTCTTCATGGTGATCTCCGGGATGCTGGCGGATTCCAATGCGCTCATAACCGGCTCCCGCGCCGCGCCCTATCTGACCAAAAGTTCCGGGTTTCTGCTTTCCTTTATCCCTGACCAGAACCTGCACCGTTCCCTGCTTCCCAAGTCACCCGCCATTCTTTTCCCTGATCTCGCCATACCAGCGGGCCAGCCGGTTGGGACTGATTCCGCAAAAAAAGCCAAGTAAAATCAGCTGATTCAAAAGCGTTGTGCGCGCAAGCCCCAACCGTTGCCAACGCCTGGCTAAGGTGAGGGCCGGGATTGCGAGCAGGGCGATGTGCCCCATTTTCCGCAAGCGGAGCACCAGCTCGACATCCTCCAGCAGGGCGATCTCCTTAAACCCTCCCATTGCCTGGAACCGGGCTGCGGGCAGAAACAGCGCCTGGTCGCCATAGGGCAGTGCGAACCATCCGGCCCGCCAGTTGGCGCACTGCTCAAGCAGCCGAAAGCGCCAGCCTTTGGCGCCAACGGCGAAACGGAAGGCGCCGGCCACGGTGCCCGGCCGGTTAAGGGCTGTGTGGATCCGCGCGGCAAAGCCCTCGGGCAGCCGGGTGTCGGCATGGAGAAAGAGCAGAATATTCCCTTGCGCCGCCCGTGCCCCAATGTTTTGCTGGCTTCCCCTCCCCACCGGCGCGTCTATCACCCTGGCCCCGGCTGCCTTGGCTTCGGCCACGGTCCGGTCCTTGCTGCCGCCATCGGCCACGATCACCTCCATCCCAGGCTGGCCGGTCAGGCTGGCCACGGTTTTTCCTATGCAATCCTCCTCGTTGAGGGTTGGGATGATGATCGATATGTCACAGGTCTTCCGGTCGGTCAACATCGGCAAGGGGTTCCAGAAGGTGGGTGGAAAGATTCATGCCCTGCGCCTGGTTCAGGGTCGCGGCCAAGACCTCCCCGCTGCCCCAGGGGATCCCGGTAAAAAGTCCGGGCGCTGGCCGGGTGAGGCCGAGCAGGTAATAGCCGCCGTCCATGGCCGGACCGAGCACCAGATCCCTCCTCTCCAGGGCGGCAAAGCTCTGGGCAAAGAGGGCAGGGGTGAGACCGGGGCAATCGGCGCCGATAACCACCACCCGACGGCTCCCCTGGGCAAAGGCCTGGGCAAAGGTTCGGCACAACCGGTCGCCCAAGTCTCCTTCGCCCTGGTCCAGGCAGGGGATGTCGCTGGAAAGCCAGGCCTCCACGGCCTGCTGATTCCCTCCGGCATAGCGGATCTCCAGGTTCACCGGATATTGGCCCGCAAACCGCGCCATCTGGCGGACAATCGCCTCGCTCATCCGTTGCTGGAGCGCGGCCGCGCCCTGGGCTCCCAGGGCCGGGATCAGCCGGGTTTTTGTCCGGCCCGGTTCGGGATACCGGGTAAAAAGGATGAGCCGCGCCTGCATCTCTTGGTTCATGGTGCCTGTTCTTTGGCCAAGGGCTTGGGGGGAACATCCTTGCCGCCTGTTCTGTTCTCCGCTATACTTGCTGGCAAGACCCTATCCCGATAACCCATCACCATACCAGCCATGCCGTGACCGTCAAAAGAAAAAAGAAACGCCCGGATCCCTGTTCCTACCGGAAGAGAACCTACCGGAGCCGTGTCGCGCCCGGCGACCTGATCAGCTTCGAGGTGCAAATCAGGGAAACGGATCTGCAGATCCTTGCCGGCAAAGAGTTGCGCCACGAGGCCGGCGATGCGGTTTTGAGGTATCGCAGTCAGCTGGAAGGCTATATCGCCCGGTATCCCGAATTTGCCACGTCCCTGACCCCTATCCCGCTCGATCCCACGGCTCCGCCCATTGTCAAGAGCATGCTCGTTGCGGGCCAGGCGGCACAGGTCGGTCCCATGGCCGCGGTGGCCGGGGCCATGGCCGAGTATGTCGGGTTGGATCTTCTGGCCGCGGGCGCAGGGGAGGTGGTGGTGGAAAACGGCGGCGACATCTATTTCTGCCGCAACCAGGAGAGCGTGGTCGGCATCTTTGCCGGAGGTTCGCCGCTCAGCAACCGGGTGGGGTTGAGGATCCCGGCCAGCCTCATGCCCCTTGGCATCTGCACCTCCTCCGGCACCGTGGGCCATTCCCTGAGTCTGGGCGAGGCCGATGCCGTCACCGTTTTCGCCAAGGATACCGCCCTGGCCGACGCGGTGGCCACCCTGGTCGGCAATGCGGTGCAGCCCGGGCAGAGTCTCGAATCCGCGCTGGCCAAGGGGCCAACCGTGCCGGGGGTGTTGGGCGTGGTCATCATCCGGGGCGAGGAGCTGGGCGCCTGGGGAGAGGTGGAGCTGGTGCCGCTGGGGGGATGAACCCTGGGATCTCCGGTGATTTTTATTAGCCGTTCCAGGTTGTCATGGAAAAACCTTTGTCCCTGAAAAGGGAAAGGCACGCCTCCGCAACTCCTTGATCGTAAAAAATACCTTTGTTCTTTTCAATCTCGGCGAGAGCGAGATCCGTCCCCGGAGCGGGCCGATACGGGCGGTGGGAAGACATCGCCTCAACCACATCGGCAACGGCAATGATTTTCGCCTCCAACAGTATGTCATTGTTCTGCAAACGGTTCGGGTACCCGGACCCGTTTATTCTCTCATGATGCTGCAGGATTATTTGCGAGATCGGCCAGGGGAAGTCTATTCCCTTCAGGATATCGAATCCGACTTGGGGGTGCACATGGATCAATTCTCTTTCAATCGGGGATAATTTCCCCGGCTTGTTGAGGATTTCCGCCGGCACATATATTTTCCCCAAATCATGGACTATCCCCGCCAGGTGTATCCCTTCGATGGTCTCGGCCGGCAGCCGCATCTCCACCGCAATCGCGCATGCCAGCTCCGCTACCCGTTTCTGATGTCCCGCGGTATACGGATCTCGCGTTTCAACCGCCATGGCCAGTGCTCTAATGGAACCATCAAGAGCCTGCTCAAGCTTCTTGATCATATCTTCCAACTGCTTCTCTTTGCGCAGAATCTGTTCTGTTTTCTCGCAAACCTTTCCTTCAAGCTGCCGGTTCAGCAGCAGAAGTTCCTCGTTCTGTTTTTGGGTGATACGGTACAACTTCTTGTTTTCCTGCGACAGGCTGTAATGTTTGAGCGCCTCTCTCGCCGCCAGCAACAGCTCTGAATTGTCAAAAGGCTTGCTGATAAATTTGAAGATGTTGTTTTTGTTGATGGCATCTATCATGATCTCCCGATCCGCATGGCCGGACATGATGATGCGAATGGCGTCAGGCCATCGCGATTTTACTATTTCAAGAAAGTCTGTTCCTTGCATTGATGGCATTTTCTGATCACTTACAACAACGGCAGCTACATTTTGCTCAAGACTTTTCAGTGCGTCTCCCGGATTATCGAAGGCAAAAACATGTATCCCTTCCTCCTCGGCAAAAATCCGCTGCACCGCCTTGAGGATGTTTTTTTCATCATCGACGAAAAAAATATTGTCCATTCTCTGCCCTTTTCGGAATGATTTCTGCCTGCCGACTACGTTAATCATCCTTGTCCTTGCGACAGCAATCAGGACAAGTGCCGCCGGGGGGATGAGGCAACTACCACCGGCAAAGCCGGTGGTTTGACGGTTGCTGCCCCCTCAAAGGGGCCTGATCGCAACCGATAAAAACATCGCCTCCGCGCCCTTACCGTCATTCCGGCGAAGGCCGGAATCCAGGGTAGTTTTCTTTTTCTGGACCCCGGCCTTCGCCGGGGTGACGAGACAAGCACGAAAAACTTTTCCGGAACC